>Ga0257124_1001554_pt1 | contig 16140 bp, 18 predicted proteins | sample SI106_150metaG_FD_190154 | JGI IMG/M metagenome (GOLD analysis project Ga0257124, IMG submission 190154) | Marine microbial communities from Saanich Inlet, British Columbia, Canada - SI106_150 | ecosystem: Environmental > Aquatic > Marine > Inlet | place: Canada: British Columbia | collected...
GTGTAACGATCGAAAACTTTCCTGTGGAGCTTGCTAAAGAAGTGACGAATGAATGGCTTAAAAGCATCCCGGACGGCTCGCGAACCAAATTTCTCTCTCAGATATGCGCTTGCAGGCTTCGTGTGTGGTCCAAGACACACAAAAGGCTATCTGAGAGTACTCCCTCCTAATTATAGATTTTGAATAGACCTTCAGCTTTTTTGTTAATAAATATAATTAAATATTTTTTGTGGAATAAGAAATCTTCTGGATTAAATACTTTACAAACTCAACCCCAGAAGAACCGGAGTTAGAATCTTTAAATTTTATAGTATCATCACCTTCTATTGTTATAGAAACTCGTTTTTTATTTGGGCGATCTCTAAAAAATTCATTATACGATGGGAATTCATTCGCTGGAATTTTGAATAAATAAATTGTTTTTTTGTCTTGATCATTCAGTGCTATGAAAAAATCTTCTTGGAATTTATCATAGCTGGGTTCGAACCAAAATTTATTATTAGATAGATTTTTTTTTGAATAGCTCAAATTTTTACTGGCAATAGGATAATTTAGTTTTTTATTTAAAATAGAAATAACGTCTCGTTTTTTTAACAAATCAGCATCTTCATCCAACCTTTTATAGTGTTTTTTTATATCATTTTTTTGATCCCTTATATCATTTCGGTCAGATGCTTTCTTATACCAGTAACCCGCTTTTTCGTGATTTTGTGGTACTCCTTTCCCTTTGTCATATAAAATTCCAAGATTACGTTGAGCGTCAGGATTTCCTTTTTTGGCAGCTTTTTTGTACCAATGTGCTGCTAAACGAAAATCCTGTGTTACTTCTTCTCCAAATTCATACATTTCTCCAAGGCAGAATTGAGCAAATTCATTGCCTCGCTCGGCGGCTTTCTTGTACCAATAAACTACTTTTTGATAATCTATTGTGACTTCAGTACCAATGTAATATATACATCCAAGATGGTACTGAGCTTTAGGATGCCCTCCCTCAGCGGCTCTTTCATACCAATATAAGGATTGTGTAAAGCTCTGAGTTACATCTTTTCCATCCTCATATATCATCCCAAGACTATACTGAGCATCGATATCTCCATGATCAGCTAATTCTAAAAATTTGTTGAAACTTTGGGAATTATCTTGTTGATTTCTATCTCTTTTTTTATTTCCAATAATTTCGAAGTGGGAATCATAAGCCGTGCTTTCTTTTTCCTTATCCACAAGTTTTATTCCAAGTTCCTTAAGCTGCAGAACAATATCATCTAATTGATCCAATGATTTTAAATCATCATTAATTGTATCATTAATTTCGGCAAAGGACAGGAAACCCTTTTTTTCACCTTTTTTAATCAGTTTTTTTAATTCTTTTTTACTAATCACAATATTTTTTTTAGATTTTTCTATATCTAAATCATCTGGATCAGAAATTGGCATCGTTTTATTATCGTTTGTAACTAAATGTTCTTGACCAACAGCTGCTCTCTTATACCAATATGCTGCTTTTTTAAAATCTTGTTGTGCTTCTTTCTCTGTGTCATATAGTAATCCAAGTTCAAATTGACAAATTGATTGGTACCACGCACCTTCACTTTCAGCAGCTTTTTTATACCAATAAATTTTTTTTTGAATATTTTGTTGTACTCCTAATCCATAATCATATTTTTCCAAAAGATATTCCAGAGCATCCAAATGTCCTTGCTCGGCAGATTTCTCATACCACAGAACCGCTTTTGTAAAATCTGTTTTGAGTCCTCCATCACCATGTTCATACATGAGTCCAAGATTTTTCTGAGCGTCAGCATCTCCGTTATTTGCTGCTTTCTTGTACCAATATACAGCTTGTTTGCTATCCCGTGGTACTTTTTCACCAGAATAATATATCGCTCCTATTTTATTTTGAGCATTTGCATTCCCATTTTTAGCTAATTCTAAAAGATTGTTGAAACCTTGAGGATTAGCTTGTTGATCTTTGTCACCTTCAATATCAATAATTTTATCTTGGGAATCGCAAACCTTATCTTTTTTTTTATTCTCGACATTACCAGTGGTTTCATTAAAAATTATAATTTCGGGAGATTTTTTTGAGGATATAAGAATAGATAACTCTTTTAACACAAAACAAATAATAATAATTCCTATTAAAAAAAGCAATATGGAATCATATATATAGCCACCATAAATCATACCAATAACTGAGGCAAATACCATTATATATACAAACGCCGATGCCATAATTTCTGGGAAGCAATAAAATAGGACCGCGGCTATTACAAAAAATACAATTCCACCAAAGCTGACCGCAGGATTATCGAATGGATCGAGATCATCCTTATCCCATCTGTGCATACCCCAAGCGTTGCTATATGTGATAAAAAAAAAGAATAAATATATGTAAACTTTTTGTAATAGCTTCACAAATCTCCTGTCTTTATTTTTATATATGCTTTTCTCATTTTGATTTAATGATTTGTAACAAAAACCATAGAATGATAATTAGATTAAATCAATTTATAATTTACATATTAATCATTGGTAGTATCTTCCCATTCACACGATAAAACACCAAAAGCTGGGGGAGTGCATGGAACCTGATTTGGATCATCCGTAACAAGATATATGTGTAACCTTCTTGCCATTTCAACACAACCCTTATTAAATTGGTCACAATTTTCTTGATTTGCTTTAAAAATTTTAACATGTTCTCCAATGTTACGACCATCTTCCCAAACCAATTCATATTTGTAATAATCATTTTCTTTTGAGAGAGAAGCAATGCATTTCCCATCGCTGGTTGCTATTTTTGACACCTTGAGTTTGATAAGAAAATGCAGGTATTCAGAGGGACTATCAAAAAATTTGTCAATAAGCTCATATTTCATAATTTTTTTCCTCTTTCATAGAATATTTCTTTTAAGTCCAGCCATTACAATTACATTTACCTCCTGAAGGAAAATAAAGGATACAAGCTTTCATGGCTCCATAATATCTTTTTTTAAAAATAATGATTTTATAAAATTCTTCGGCGATAGCCACTCAATCTCAAATGTAATTTTTGTTCATTGCATTATATTGCTCACCCAGATACATTTTTTTTAATCAACAACTGGTTAATATAAATTGTAATTTTATTGAATATATTTCTTACAAAACCTTTCAGCAATCCCCAAAAGATCTGGTGTCAGAAGCTCTCGCACTTTAGTTTGAATGTCATAAGGTATATCCTGATAGAACGCTTCAGCAATTCCACCAGTTATACAGGCGAGTGTATCACTGTCTCCACCAAGAGAGATGGCATTCCGCAATGCATCTTCATAGGAGGTTGAATCCAGAAATGAAATAATTGCCTCTGGGACGGTTCCCTGACAGGAGATGTCGAACGAATAGGTGGGACGAATATTCTCTACGGTACGGTGCAAATCATATCCAAATTTTTGTCCAATTTGTTTTCTGATATCCTCCTTTGATTTACCGTTACGTGCCAGAAATATTGCAAGAGCAGTTGCCTGGGCTCCTTTGATCCCCTCTGGATGGTTATGTGAAATAATAGCAGTTTTTTTTGCTTCGCTGAGTACTTCATCTTCTGAATTGAAAGCAAACCCAACTGGGCTGACACGCATAGCAGAACCGTTGCCCCAGCTATTGTATGGCTCTGGATAGTCGGATTTGAGCCACTCAATAAATGAGCCACCATACCCGGCATCTGGATATTGACGTCCAATCTCGTGAACTGATTCCTCGTAAAAATTGCCTGTTAAAATTGCATCAGCAATTGCAACTGTCAGCACACTATCATCTGTAAAGCAACAATAAGGATCAAAAAGTGGAAAATCTTTAGTTTTGATCGGGGAACTCTCATATACTGATCCTATAATGTCCCCGGCGATTGCTCCTATCATGTTTTCCCCTTTATTGCAAAACGTTGGATTTAATACCTCGTTGCTTGCGACGTTAAAATTGCTTGAATCCTTTATTGATACCACGTCCGCTTGTGACAGGCAATTTATTTTTATGGATTTCAGAAAAATATATTTTTCAAGATTTGAACTACTAAAAAGTGTATCTCCAATTATTCAGAAAAATATTCTGGCAGGTTCACCTTTATTTAATTATATTTTCACCAAAATTGATTTTTGAATTTTCTTTACAAACAATAGAAATATTAATATAGGAATAATAATTCAAGTTTTTTTATCTGGTCGGGGATCATTCAAATTTGTAAGATAAACAGATCCATATAATTAATTGACAGAGGAATATGAATGACCAAGCTACCTTTAATATTTGAAGATGGTCACCTTTTCGTGGAACTGGAAGGAAACTTGTGGTTATTTGATACGGGTGCGCCAGAAAGCTTCGGTGAAGCAGATAATCTTACTATTGCAGGCAAACAGTTCAATGTCGACAACAGCTATATGGGGCTAACAGTTGAAAAGCTTTCCCAATTTGTCGGCGTTCAGTGTTTCGGTCTCCTTGGCAACGATGTTCTCGGACATTTCGATCACATTCTTGATTGCACTAAGGGCAAACTCACAGTGTCTACAGACGAACTTTCGCATATAGGGCAGAGCATTCCATTATCTGAATTCATGGGTATTCCGATTTTCACCGTACGAATTGCAAACTGCGAGTATAAGATGTTTTTGGATACCGGCGCTCAGATCTCCTATTTTCAGAACGATTCGCTCGTTGATTTCCCCGTTGCTGGAAGCGTCACCGATTTTTATCCTGGTGTTGGCCAATTTCAGACCGATACGCACCAAGTTCCGGTGGAGTTAGGAGATACTACCTTCAGACTCCGTTGCGGTACCCTTCCAAGCCTGCTGGGTGCAACCCTCATGATGGCTGACACTCAGGGGATTATAGGCAATCAAATATTGGCAAATCAAGTCATCGGTTATTTCCCACGTAGGAGTGCATTATGTCTGTGAATGTACGTCCCCATTCATAAAGCTGGATATAGACCATGTGGGTTTTGTAAACTTTAAAGAGGATATATAAACTTGCGATTATGAAAGTTTAAAAATTTGCCAGGAATTACAGTCAAAAGCAGGAGCAATGAGGTATGTATAGCGGTATTCACAGTAAATTACGCCAAAAGCAATATAAAGAAGCTGATAAGGAATTTAAAGAAGCTGAAAGTATATTATGCAGAAAAACATATCAAGATATGAAAAGTTATTATTTAAAAAACGAATTAAAAGAATTATTTGATAAAGATTTACCAATTGAAGCTAAGAATTTATTTGGTGATATTCAAACTCAAGAATTCCCTATTGAGGAATGCATATACAAACAATTAAAAAAAGAGTTTTTTACAAAAAAACAACAATTAATTGAACAACAGATTCAGGGTTTATTGGATGACTACCAATTTGAAGATGCAAAAAAACTCTATTTTAAAAATAAGGAATATATTTTAGAAAATAAGTTTACCAAAAAATATGAGCGATGCTTACAAAATCAACAAAATGATATTCACAAGCAGATTAACGATTTATTAGATCAGAATAATCTTGATGAGGCATTAATTTGTCTTAATAAAAATGAAAAATATTTGACCGAAAAAACAAGCACATATCTAAAAAGAAAAATAAATATCTTAAAGAAAATAAAAAAATTATTTCAGCAAAAAAAGTTTGATAAAGCTAATTTATTTTTTCTAAATCAAAAAATTGTATCCGATGATATTTTCAAATCGTTAAAAAAAGAATATAAAGATAAATTAGAGTGTTTAAGTTACAAAAAGGAAGAAATAAAAAAAGCAAATAAAAGGTTGGGCAAAGTTGAACCCCAATTATAGATTTTTAATCGCCTTTCTGATTGAATTTATTAATTATGAATAATACTGTTTATCTGATACCTGGAAGAGGGAAAAAATTAGATTGTTATATAGGAGATATCATCAACTCCTTAGGCTTTGATGTTTGTGGGCGAGAGATAATTTCACCTTTTTCTAATCGTCATTTTCCAGCGCAACTTGATACGATAAAAAAAGATTTGACCTCATTATTTTGGAATATTGAATCAAAATTGATTGGACATTCCTATGGAAGTTATTTATTAATGCACGCTTTAGCTGAATTAAAACCTTTTCCTGGTAAAATTTTACTTTTTTCTCCAGTTCTTGGAGCAGCAATTAACATACAAAGATTATATTCATCCCGTCCTCCAAGAGCTGATAAGTTACTTGAGTTAGCAAAAGCAAACAAATTCCCAACTCCTCAGTCTTTGGATATACATACTGGTGCTGATGATAATGGATGTGACCATAATTTAGCTGAAAGAATTGGTTCATCAATTTCTACTGCAAAAGTAAATATATTACAAAATCAAGGGCATAAACTATCTAATGCATATATTAAAAAAACTATACGTGAGTTTTTATAGGTTTGTTCATTCCCCAATGTTTCCAAAGGTCTTGAATTTCCCCATAATTAGTTCCATTCTGAATAACAAATTCTTCGATAACACCTTGAATTCACCAGAATACGCATTGAAGACCTTCTGGAGATAATTGGTCGTATGGGATTTTAAAGGGTGCCATTTTCGAACTTGAATGGTTTTTACCCAAACAAAATGCTAAGGAAGAATAGACTTGCAAATTTTCCTAATGCAATAACTGTTATCCAAAAAATTATTTTCTTGCCAAACCTATCCATAATATTCGGCAATTATTTTTTGTGCATTATCAATAATGTCATAAGAGAGGCGGGTTGATTCCGTTACAATTTCTAAAGCATGATACTCCATTATTGCCTCAAATATGAGTTTTGCGTTTCCACATCGTATGGCAGCTCCATTTGCGTTGCTAACTTTATTTGTCACTAATAATTCTATACAATTTTCTCTTGATAATTGTCCTTTGGCATAAGATTGAAAAGTGAAAAAATATTCTACAAAAATCTTTTTGCCTACAGAATTCAACTTTCTTATTAATTCTTGTTCATTCATGATGACTCCTAAATAATTTTAAATTATTCTAAATTTATAAATATACTAACGCTTCTATGATCAACTCATTTTGTTCTCCATTGAGCTTTTGTCTTCAGGCAGGTTCGTCATCAATTTCGTTTTCCTTACCATCGTTTTCCGCAGCTAAGTATTCCTCCATTTCAAGTTTCGTTGGTGCCCTTAATTCACCATAACAACAGCTGGTAATTTCAAACCAAAATTTTCTGATTAATCTCACCATTTTTTCTTGGCGTTTCTTCTCATACTCTAAGATATCAAAATCTGAATTTTCCCGTTCTAAATTCAACTCTTTCCAATCCTGTTCAAAAAAAGCTGTGATCTCAAATTGGAGACAATCAAAAGTTCGAACACCAGAAATTGGAAAGTCTCTAATGAAATACTGTTTTTTTAAATTCCAGGCGATACAACAGAATTTTTTCCCATCTGGTTGTGAAATGATCATTTCTTGATAGATTCGTTTTTCGATAAAGATACTCTCCCATTCGGCATGATCAAATGGAAGTTCCGGATCAATAGATGGATCATTTTTATCGATAATACATGCATCCTTTTGGGTATAACCCCATCCACCGCGTATAGGAATTTCACCTCTTAAAGATTTAAAATCAGCTGCAATTATTCCCCGGGGTATTTTGGATAATTTTATTTTTGGCAAATTAATTTCTGTTACCATTACAACTCCTTCATTTAAGTTCTGAGAATGGAAATTGTGGAAGTTTAATAACCTGCAATCTCAGTATTTAAAATAGATAATCGCAATTTTATAAATGGGATCATTCTCTTTTCCACTATCTTTCAGAAACCAAAAATTTTTTGACATTTTTAAATACCTCCAAAATATTTAAAAAACCGAACAGAAAAGATTCTATTTGAAATCCATATCCAGACTAAATGCTTCTAAAATAGACTCATTCCAATCTTCATTGGAATCATATTTTTTTTTAAAAGCGCCTCTTTGAACCTTAGCTTCTTTAGATCTGTCTAAAACTTCAGTAACTCTACCGTCTTCAAAAGTTATATCCAAAATTTTTTTAAAAGCAGATGCTTTCTGAAAACCCATATGAATATAAAAATCGTTAATAAAACCTTTTGCCAGTCTGAGTTTTCCATCAAATGGAATAATTAAATTTAAATCTTTGTAATTTGCTTCAAATTCTTGCTTGCCTGGGTCGATGCCATTAATGGGAGGGTAATTCCCATTTTTATCCCGAATAGTTAATCGCTGAAGATATAGCTTTTCATCTTTGATTTCGTAGGTAGAATAATATCCCTGATAGCAAGCTGTACTTAGCATCTCTGGTATCATACTATATTTAAAAGGAGAGAAGAGATCGCCACCCATCTTACCAATCATGGAATAGGTGTTTTTTTTATAAATAAATGTGTCTGAAATTTGAGCAGTCATGGCCAGTTCCTCTTCAATTATAAATATTCCATTTGATTAATGTGGTAGCCCGAGTATTTCTTTTGCCCTTTTTAAATGATTTGTTTTTGATACATCTTTAAATTCTTCAAAAACCCTTTTTGAAAGTTTTGCCGCATTACAAAAATTCCCTATTCCATTCAGATAGTTAAAATTTCCAACTCTTGCTCTCAAACTACCTGCTCCCATTCCAAGTTTACTCCCTATGGTATCAATATCAAATAACAATCCATTGTCCTCATAGTTAAGACCATATTTACAAAGGTAACAAGCGATCACATCATCGTCATATATCCAGTTGTGTGGCATAATTTCTCCCTCCATAGATTAAGTTAAAATGTTTATAATTTTTTCCTTAATAAAATTATAATCTTTGCTATCCCATTGTTCTTTTATTGTTTCAAAATCCGGTATCAGTTCTTTTTGATACCAACCCTTTCGATTACTCTTCTCTTGTTGAATATAGGGATCAAACGAATCTCGATAGTTCCTTAAAGTATTTGTTTTTACATTTAATTTATGTGACAAAAATTCAAATGCATCTGTTTGATTATAGCTATTTCCCATAATGTCATTTATGATGTGGTAATCGAATCTGGACATAACATAGGCAACTTTAATTAAGTTTTCTTTATCTACATCCTTGATTCTATTTCGCTCCCGGTAACTTTGAGGGTGAAACGTAGGATTATCAAAATCTTGGGCTTTAGTTTTTTCGAATAATTCAATTATCTGTTTTAAATTGTTATTTATTTCTTTAATTTGAGACGAAATCACATCTGATTGAAGCGTGTGATCCGTAATCTCTTGAAAGCATTTATAAATTAATTTTTGAATTTCATTATAGGTTTCTTCTCGCATTGTTCTTCTCCAAAAAAATGTGCTCGTGAATTAATAAACAATCCTAACATATAAAAACTCTATGTCAACATAAAAAAACATTACGTATAAATGTATTGAGAAATTATCAAGCATAGCGAGTTTACCCTACGATTTGATCAATGAATTAAATTCACTTTTCTTTTAGATCTGAGAGGAGGTTTATTTTAAGATTTTTTCGAGTTCTTTTTTAATATCATTCTCTGTTTTGTTATCATAATTCTCTTTAATTGCTTTGAATTCATGAGTTAATTTTTTTTGCCACCAACCCTTTCGATTGCTATTCTCTTGCTTTACATAAGGATCAAATGAATCACGATAGTTCTTTAACGTATTGCTTTTTACTTTCAATTTGTGTGCTAAAAATTCAAATATCTTGGTTTGATTATAGTTGTTTTTAGTGATGTCATTTATAATATGATAATCAAACCGGGACATAGCATACGCAACTTGCAACTGTTTTTTATCAATTTCCTTCTTAATTCCTCCACCATATGAAGATGGCGATATCGGTTTTTTGTTTGTCACTACAGGATTAGATAAAAGTGTTTGAACTTTTTTAAGAGTTTCCTCTGGTGCATTGAGAGCATCCAACAATAAAGATAGCATTTTTTTGTCTAAATCTAACATTTTGAGGTTCACCCCAAATGTATCTTTGTGCTTTTTTATTTCTTTCGTATTTTTATGAGACCAACGATTGCGTAGGTCTCTTACCCAATCCATAATTATTCTGTCTTGATTGGTGAAATCAAATCTTGAAAAATTTCTATTTAAAATTTGTAAAAGTTCCAGGAAATCGAATCCATCAAGGTTCTTTTTTTCTATTCTATTATTAATATATCTTAGCTTATCGGGACTGAAACTATTTAATACACAATTTTGCCACCAATCCGCATCTAATTTTGACAAATTTTTTGTCAGCCAATCACAAAGTGAAGCCTGAACAATATATTTAAAAATTTCAAATTTTCCTAAAATTTCATAAATTTCCATTTTTCCTCCAAGATGTCACTTTGAATATACTTAACAATTATCTGTTTATCTGATCCCTCAACTTTCCGCTACACCTAAACATCACAATCCTTCTTTTCTCCAATACCATAGTTTCCCCAGTAGCTGGGTTCCTTCCCTTCCGTGGTGCCTTTTCATTAACCTGGAATTTACCAAACCCTGAAATCATTATATCTTCTCCGGATGCCAGGGTTGATTTCATAATTTCAAGCAGGGTTTCTATTGTGTCTTTAGCTTGTGAAGGTGTCTGGTTATTATTTTCTGAGATTTTTTCAATGATTGTTTGTTTGGTGAGTGCCAATTTGGGTGCTCCTGTTTTTCGAGGTGACTGCTTTTATTGTTGAATTTATTGTGGTAGAGGTAAGTTGTCAAGGGAATGATTGTTATTGTTCATGCAATTGATTTTATAAATAGTTTTATAGAGGGAAGTCACTTGATGCATTTTTAAGATGGGATGCTCCAAAAACCGTTTTACAATAATATACAGGCGTATTCATATACGTGGATACCCTGTTCATATATTTTTCTATAAAATCAAATTTGAAATCAAAAACGGTTTTGGAAAAATAAAAATTTCAAATTTTTGAGTATGGGCTGAAACACCAGTCACTAATTCATTGAGTCCGCTTTAAGTATTTCTGCTTTACCAATAAATTTTCGTGCTACCATTCGTGCTACCATTTTTTTTATTTTGAATGTTATTTGGTGTTATTTGATGATTGTATGTATTTTGAAAGATGCTTATAAAATGGGTCTTTGCGCCTATTGCTGGAAATCAGAAAAATCCTTAACTTGCCTGCTAAGCGAGTATGGGTGTTGTTACCCATCTAGAGTTCGAATCTCTATTTCTCCGCCACCAGCAACGATTTTAGGAATTTTAAGCTTCTGCTTTCAATTCCTTTTTTTGTTTTGGTGGTGTCAAAACTTTTTTTTTGCCTTTGCTAATCTCCTTTTTTAAACACTTATACCCTAACGTTAGGGTATAAGCTCTAAGGGTTCACTAAAAAATTAAGGGGCTGCTCAAAAAAAACGTCCTTAGTTATTACAGTGAAGAACAAAGAACTATTTGGGGGAAATGTTAATGTTAACAAAATCCCCAAATAGAAATTTGCCTGCCTGTTATCGATTAAGCGGGCTCATTTTCAAAGAGGTTAAAAATATATAAAAATTTACAAATGACCGGCCATTTTGGTTTTATCAGCCCTTCCTTTAAACATACCAGGAATGAGGAAAATAGTTTGAAACAAGAAATGGAAATGATTCAATCTTATCTTGATATTAATAAAATCCGCATGGGAAATAGGCTCAATTATAACATTGAGATTCCTCAGAATTTAAGCAAGATCCCTTTCCCACCAATGCTTATTCAACCTCTATTTGAAAATGCAGTCAAACACGGAATTGAACCCAAAATTGATGGGGGCACAATATCATTGACAATATCTGGTATTGTTTCCGGCGATAAAGATGTTATAAAAATTGAGATTGCTGATACAGGCATAGGCTTTGATGCAAATTTACCATCTGGCATTGGTTTAGGAAATGTTAAAAACCGCCTTAAAGCCTTATATCCTGACAAAAGCTTTATAATATTTGAAGCAAACAAACCATCAGGATCAATTGTAACCATTGGAGTCCCGTATGAACGAGATAACAGCAATAATTGCTGATGACTCTTTTCCAGGCAGCAGACAAATATACAGCAGTAATCTCAAAGGGCAAAGAATATCTGATACAAAAGACAATAAAAGAGCTTGAGAAGACGCTTGACCCTGAGAAGTTCTGGAAAATTCATAGGAGCAGTATCGTAAAAGTCTCTGCAATCGACAAAGTAAGCCGCTCAATAACCGGGAGATACATAATTAAAATTGCAGAGCGCAAAGAACCATTGATTGTCAGCAGAAGCTATATACATCTATTTAAACAAATGTAGTAATCGAGACCTTTGCCATTCGGAAATCTTTGTCCTCTATAAAACAGCCATCAGAAACAATGGCATGAAGATGTGGATTAAAATGTGGACGATTGATGGATTTTGTCTGGTACTCTATTTATTTTGGCATCGTCACCTCATCCACCAGAAAAAGAATGGAGCCGTAGGGAATTTTTGAATAAAGGGACAGAGCGACTTCACAGGTTTTACTGGTGGAATACCCGGCATCACAGGTACAAACATGTTCATTGATCTTGCCGGATTTGGAGAATCCTCAATATCAATCTTAAGTATATCAATCTGATTGATTTTAAAATCCACCATAAGTTCATTTATGGATATTCCTTCAACAACGCCTGTTTCATGACTCAAACCTTTTGGCTGTACTTCAAAAGATTCTTTATTTGCTTCTGGATTTTTTATATAGAGATTTTTTTGTATACCCTAATGCTTTATTCAAGCAGCAAATATTTTTGTATTTTTTACTGCTTTTTATCAGGATATTAAAATTGGTTTTTTCCGGCTCAAGACTGATGATCCAGGCCTTTGGATATTTTAAAGCAAAATAATTTCCAAAGACCGCCTTGATGGATATTTCAGAAGTGTAAAACGACATAAAGGGTCGTGTACCGACTTCAGACTTTAGCATTTCAACATTGCAATTGTTGTTTCCCCTTTGCTGTCAATCTGAACCACATAATTTTTGATGGCCCTTGAAAATGATTCCCTGCAACCGGGTTTTTTCCTGTCATGAAACTCAATAAAAATTAATCCCACCCTTTTTAACCATTCAGTGTTGTGAGAAAAGACCTCTTTTTCCGAACCCTCAATATCAATCTTAAGTATATCAATTTGATTGATTTTAAAATCCACCATAAGTTCATTTATGGATATTCCTTCAACAAAGCCTGTTTCATTACTCAAACCTTTTGACTGTACTTCAAAAGATTCTTTATTTGCTTCTAAATTTTTTATGTATAAAGATTCTTTTGTATACCATAATGCTTTATTCAAGCAGCAAATATTTTTGTATTTTTTACTATTTTTTTTCAGGATATTGAAATTGGTTTTTTCCGGCTCAAGACTGATTATCGTGGCATCAGGATATTTTAAAGCAAAATATATTGATGCGGCTCCTATATTTGCACCGGCATCAATAATTAATTCAGGAGAAAGCTCAGGATCAAAATCATATTCATCTTCTAAAAAAATTTTATCAAAAGTCTTAACATCTGAAGTATTGTGGCGCAAATAGATTGGTTCTTTGAATTCCGGCAGCTGAAAGCTTATATATCTGGAAAAGATATTTTTTTTTTTTATATATAGCCCTAAACCGGCAAATCCCCATTTTTTTATATAATTTTTCAACCTTTTCATTTTCATTGCCTTGTATAAGTTTATTTAACTTGCTTTTTGTGTATTAAAACCCATAGATTAAAAAATAGCAAAAAGACTTATAAAATTAAAGAATCTGCTCAATATTTATTTTTTATCTTTGATGAGCTCCATGCCTATTCCAAATGCTTTTAAATTGGTTGCAATCTTGGCAGGCACAACTTTTTTTGAGATCACAGTTTTAAATATATTCAATGGCATAGGAAGATCACCTGTTGCAGCAAGGGCGCCCAATGCCATGATATTTCCAAAAATCGAATCCCCCAGATCCAGGGCCTGCTTTGTAGTATCAAAGAACCCTGCATTGGCGCAGAGTGATTCGATCCACTGAATTATATGTTTTTTTTCAGGATAAATCTGATCCCCGCAGATAACACCCACTGACTGGATGGGCCGGGTATTGCACAGCGCTTTTACTTTGGGATTTCCATAGGTGGCCAGCACACGGATTGCTTCCATGGGCTCCAATGCCACCACCATATGAGCCTTTCCCTTTGGCATCTGGGGAGAAAACCCGCCCCTGGCAGAGATTCTCAAATGGCTCATCACTGACCCCCCTCTCTGGGAGGCACCAAAGGTCTCTCCAATGGTAACCTTATACCCCTGATGAATCATCATATCACCTACAACACGGGAAGCCAGAACATTACCCTGCCCCCCGACTCCGGCAATTATCAAATTATATGGATCACAACTCAATTTTTTTCCCATGTATTACCTCTTCTTTTAAGCTTTGATGGCCTTGGCAGGACAGATATCCGCACATACGCCGCAGCCCGTGCAGAGAACCTCATCGATTCGGACTTTTTCTTTTTGTGTATCCCATATCAGCCCCGGGCATTTAAAAACACGGGTGCAAAGCTTGTTGCAGCCACAAAGGTCAGCCAGGCAAAGATTTGCATCAATGGCCATTTCATACATCTTCTGGCCCTTCTTTATGGGACTTAAGGCGCATGGCTGTTTCAAAATCAACACGCGTGGATTACCGCCATCTTCCAGAAGATCCAACATTGTTTCCCGGGTGCCTTTCAAGTCAAAGGGATCACCCATTTCCACCCGGACATTCAAGGAATTACAAAGCTTTTCAATATCCAGCACGGGCAGTCTGGTTCCTATTGCACCAGAAGGAGAACCAGGGTGTGGCTGGAATCCTGTCATTGCCGTTCCAGAGTTGTCCAGAACCACCAGAATCATGTCAGACCTGTTGTGGACTGCATTGACCAGGGCCGGTATCACAGCATGAAAAAAAGTAGAATCCCCGCAAACAGCCATAATGGGTTGGGTCATTCCGAACTTATCAAGTTTTCCGAATCCACTTGCCATTCCCATGCCTGAACCCATGGCCTGGAGGATTTTAATCGTGCTGAATCCACAAGGGCCTGCTCCAAGGCTGTAACACCCGATATCACCACAAAGAAAACCTGCTCGATTGTCCAGCTTGAGTGCGCTGTTAATAAGCCAGAACGATGCCCTGTGAGGGCAACCGGGACAAAATGTAAGCTCCCGGACCGGTGCACCTGCAGCAATAATCTCAAGCGCCTTTGCTTTATATTCGTCTGAAACAAATTGGTATGATTCTCCCAGGATAAAATTAATCCCTTTAATCAAAAGATCAGGATTTAACTCATTCACAGGTGGAAGTGTTCCATCTTTTCTTCCAAAAAAAGTTTTTATACCAACCTGTTTTGCCTTTTCAGCAGCCAGAGCCTTTATATTGTCCTCAAGAAAAGGTGTGCCCTCCTCCACGATGAATATTTTTTCACAGATGCCAAGGTGCTGTTCCAAAAGCTTTGAAGGCAAAGGCCAGGTGGTACCCAGCTTAAGAAGACCCACCCTTTCCCACAGACCGAGAATATCAAGGGCTTCTTGGACATAGAGCTTACAAACCGAACTTGTAATGATCAAAAGCTCTGGTTTTGCAGGTCCGGTATATTTGTTAAATGGGGATCCTTCAAAAATCTTTTCAGCCTTTGAAAGCTTTTCCAGTTGACGTCTTCGCAATGGATCAACCAGGGTAGGAAAAGCAAGTATAGGTCCTTTCATCTGATCCATGGGAGTTGAGTTGAATTCAAAGGCCGCCTTTGGTCTATCTTTTGGAAGCTCTCCCATAATGACATTTCCACTGGCATGGGACAAACGGGTGACTGATCTGAGCATAACAATATTACGAATATCCTCTGAAAGCTCAAATGCCCACTTTGCCATATCTTTTGCTTCCTGAAAATCCCCGGGTTCCAGCAATGGGAATTCCATCATCTTGGCATAAGGGCGTGAATCCCCTTCATTTGTGCTTGAAAGCGCTCCCGGGTCCTCGCAGGAAACCAGCACCAATGCGCCCCTCGTACCATATTCTGCTATATGAAGAAGGGAATCAGCTGCCACATTCACCCCCACCTGTTTCATAACACACATGGACTTTAACCGGGCATAGGATCCCGCCGCTGCTACCTCCAGCGCTACTTTTTCATTGACCGACCATTCCACGTATAGATTGCTCTCTTCTGCCACTTTAGCAAGTTGTTCCACA
>Ga0257124_1001564_pt1 | contig 16041 bp, 13 predicted proteins | sample SI106_150metaG_FD_190154 | JGI IMG/M metagenome (GOLD analysis project Ga0257124, IMG submission 190154) | Marine microbial communities from Saanich Inlet, British Columbia, Canada - SI106_150 | ecosystem: Environmental > Aquatic > Marine > Inlet | place: Canada: British Columbia | collected...
GGGATGTAATTTACTATCTGAGTTTTACGGCATTACTTTTGTTTATAACGGTACGAAATGTTGAGAGTAGAAAATGGAGGTAGGAAAGTCATTGAATAATAAAGAAGTAACAACACCAGAGGCTCCAAAAAATATAAAAAAACAGAAAACCCTGATCGGGGCTAATGTAATTTTTATGATACTTATCGCTGTCGCTATCTTTGTCTTTGTTAGCTACATAAACGATAGGCATTATTACCGCTGTGACATGACTGCTTCAGGAAAGTACTCATTAAGTTCTAAAACAAAAAAGATTCTGAAAAATCTAGATGAACCAATTTTTGTCACCTCGCTTCTGGTAAAACGTCAGGACTATCGTTTTTACGGACAGATCGTAGATATCCTCGAAGAGTATAAGTATGTATCTGACAAGATAACGGTTACTTTCTTGAACCCTCTGCTTGATGGTACGAAGATAACAGAGTTGGCAGAGAAGCTTAAAATGGATAAGAAGCAAGTAGAGTTGGGATCAATAATCTTTGCTTGTGGAGATAATAGTAAACACGTACTGCTAAAAGATGTAATCGAAAATGAATTTCCTTTTAAGTTTAAGGGCGAAGAGATCTTTACATCAGCAATCGTAAACGTAACACGAGGAAAGCAGACAAATGTTTACTTTACAAAAGGGCATGGAGAGAGAGACTACGGGGATTTTGAACGTGCTGGATTAGGAAAGTTGGCAAGCGCTATTAAACGCGCTAATTACAATGTGCTGCCTCTCGACTTATTACAACAGAAGAGAGTTCCTGAAAATTGCGATATACTCTTTATCGCAGGCCCAACAAAAAGATTCTCAACACAAGAAACAAACTATATTCGTGACTATGTGGGAACATCAGCAAGGCTGATAAACGATAAAGGTGAGCTTAAAGACGGCAAGCTAATGGTTATGCTTGAACCTGCAGTAGGTACGAACAAATCATCCGGACTAAATGCGTTGCTTGGAGAGTACGGAGTAGTTGCCAGGGATGATGCGGTGGTCTACAACAAGGTAAATATGCCACTTTTTGGTATGCAGACGGTTGTTGAGGTCTATATAAGCGACAAGAAGTACCTGGACCATGAGATAACAAATGATATGAAAAAGTTGACATCAGTTTTTTATGGTTCAAGCGCACTTAGTCTTGTTCCAATGAGCGATACAATGGCATTCTCTGCTACAGGAATTGTACAGGCACCTGATCAAAGTTGGGGTGAAACTGAGATAGTAGGTAAGAAAAGGCCGAAATATGATGAAGATTCAGACATCTGCTCTCCGATAATTATGGCTGTGGCATCGGAGTTGAGAGAGGCGGAACCAAACCCTACTGCACCGCCACATGCTACGCAGGCTTTTGCTAATATAGGAAAAAAGGGACCGCGTATCGTTGTTTTTGGTGATACTGATTTTGCCGCAAATACATTTTCTGATAAACCTGGTAACCAGGATCTTGTCTTAAATGCTATAAGCTGGCTGGCTCGGAGGGAAAAGGAGCTAGGGATATCAGCTAAGGCTCCTGACGTCAGGAGAGCTATGGTAAGGCCTGGGCAGTTAGCCGTAGTATTCTGGCTATCGATTGCAGGGTTACCTTCTATCGGAATAATAATTGGCGGCTTCGTCTGGTGGAGAAGAAGAAGATAATAAACGGAGACTCTATATAACTATGAAATTTAGAACAACAATAATACTTTTAATAGTTGCAGGCATTGGTGCAGCATATATATTCCTGTATGACAAGAAGCAGTACAGGACAGATGTATGGATGCAGAGACAGCAGATGGTATTGCCGGATTACAAGCCAGGCCAGATTGATAAGATTGAAATGAAAAGAGATGGTGTTAATATCGTCCTTGAAAGTACTGATAATCAGAGATGGAGGATGGTAGAGCCCCTGCAGCTGAGAGCGGACAGAGCGGAGGTGGAAGAAATTCTTGCTCAATTTGAATTTCTGAGAAAAGTCGGCACCATTAAAGAAAGTGAAACAGCAAACTTCAACTTGAAAGAATACGGTCTGGAAACACCGACTCTTGTTGTCAGCCTATGGCTTAAAAAGGGTTCAATGGTTGGTGGAACTGCCGGTAATATTACCAAGTATACCGTTAATATCGGAGACAGACTGGCTGCTGGAGAAGACACTGCGTATATAACTACAGGTGACGACAAGGATGTATTTGTTGTTGGCGTTAAATTTCTGGAAAAAGTAAGTAAAGAAATTAATGATTTAAGAAACAAATGGGCATTTGAATATGATAAACATTCTGTAGAGAGAGTAAGGCTTGAGAGAGAAGAAAGTGAACCAGTGGTGTGCTCTAAAGCTGAGCAGCTCTGGTGGATAACACAACCACTTTCAGATCGTGCCGACACTGAAAGAATTAAGGATATTCTCGATGAATTGAAAAACCTGGAGATTGCAAAAGAAGATTTTGTCTCTGATAGCAAAGAAGATATTATTAATTACGGTCTGGATAAACCGGTATTTACTATCAGTATAGGTACTACAGACAATGTACAAACTCTCCTTTTGGGTCACAGTCTGGATGAAATGATTTACGCAAAGCTTGAAGGTGAAAGTTCTATTTTTCTTGTACACGATATGATTCTTCGCAATCTGGATCTGGAATTGAACGATTTGCGGGATAAGCAGCTATTGAGGTTTGATGCAATAGGTACATACGGGATAGAAAAAATTGATATCAACTCGTCTGATACAAACCTTGTTATGGAAAAGACGGTTCAGTATGATTGGATGATTAAATCACCAACAAATATTCTGGCTGATAGAGACGTTGTAAGAGAATTTGTGGAAAAAATTAAAGATTTGCAGATACAGCAATATATTGATGATAGTGGTACTAACTTTGCTAAATATGGATTAGCAGACTCACCTATCGAAGTCTCAGTATTCAGAAGGATTGGCGAAGGGGAAACTGTAAAGTTCTTTATAGGTAAAGCTGATGAAAATGGAGGACTGTGCTATGTAAGGCGTGACGGAGAAGATGCTGTATATACCGTTCCAACAGAAAATTTCTATGATATTGCCAAGGCAGGCTATCTCTCATTCAGAGACAAGTTAGTCATGGAATTCCCTAAGGAGACTGCTCAGAAGATAGTCGTTAACAGGGACGGTAATACACTTATATGTGAAACGACGGAAGATTCTACTATGCGCAGGCCGAAGTGGAGCATGATAAGTCCTGTAACAATGGAAGCGGAATTAGACTCAATTAATCAAGTTGTCTGGAATCTGTCGTTCTTGCTGGCTGATAAGATAGTAACTCTTTCCGCTGAGAATCCTGCTGATTATGGATTTGATAATCCTCTGTTAAGAGCTTCTATAACGTATGAAGAAGCGGGTATGGCTGCACACAGCAATGAAGTTATTAGTGAAAAAAATGACCTGGTAAAGCCAAACGAGTTGAAAACAAAGACGCTCCTGATAGGAAATAAGGTGGAGCCTGAAAAAGATAAAACAAACTACTATGCTAAAGTTGATGGTGAAGAGATGATTTTTCAGGTAGGGTGGACTGATGTCAGGGATTACAGTATTGAGCTCGTCACAAGGACACTGTTTAGTTTTGATACTGCAAATGCAAAGTCTATTAAGGTGATACATCCTCAAAAAGAACTGCTTTTTCAGAAAAATGAAGACTATGTATGGCAAATGCTCAAACCGGAAGTTATGCCTTTGAGCGGGAATTTAGCAGATAGAATCATGTCTTCAATGAAACTGTTAATGGGTGAGTCTATTGTCCAATATTCAAATAAGGATTTATCAAAATTTGGACTTGATAATCCGCAGTTCAATATTACCGTTAGCTTTGACGATACCGAGGTCTCATTGCTGGTTGGCAAAGAAGCTGGGAATGATTATTATGTTACCGGTTCAGAGACAAACTTTGTTTACCTGATGAAGAAAAACAAGATTGAAGATCTGATAGAAGCATGCGTAGTAAGAACGATTCAATAACAAGTGCTCATAAGGTTATCTAACATTGACGTTTGCTTCCGGTAACCATCAAACTATGGATTTTTATAAACGCGGAAAAAGGAGCTAAACCTTTGTTTGCGGTGTTACCGTAAAAATTCTCTTTCAGTTTCATTGCTCCCGTATACAATCAATGTGCAAGAGACTTTTCTCTGAAGACATGTTATCGTCGAGAGGATTAGATCTTTAGTAGCAATCTTTTATGAGTATGTTACAATTAATCGTTATTAAATACTTAACGAGTGCAGACTAATATGGAATCAAAAGATATTAAAAATATAACTGAGATTATTAAAGAAGAGAGCGTTGTTCTTTCTAATCTAAGCAATGAGATGGGTAAAGTAATCGTAGGACAAAAACATCTTATAGAAAGATTGCTGATTGGCATTCTGGCAAATGGCCATATTCTCCTGGAAGGTGTTCCAGGGTTAGCAAAGACCCTATCTGTTATGACACTGGCAAAAGCGATTCAGGTGAAGTACCAAAGGCTTCAATTCACACCAGACCTTCTACCGGCTGATCTAATAGGTACTCTTATATACAATCCCCGTTCTGGTGAGTTTACCACAAAAAAAGGACCGATATTCTCAAATATTATACTTGCTGATGAAATTAACAGGGCACCTGCAAAGGTTCAGAGTGCACTTTTAGAGGCGATGCAGGAGAAGCAGGTAACGATAGGCAGCGAGACATTCAAACTAGAAGATCCTTTCCTTGTACTTGCTACGCAAAACCCAATTGAGCAGGAAGGTACTTATCCTTTGCCGGAAGCACAGGTTGATAGATTCATGTTAAAACTTAATGTAGATTATCCCAGTAAAAGTGAAGAACGTGAGATCTTAGACAGAATGGCATTAACAGATACAAACATAAAAGTGAATACGGTATTAAAACCAGGAGACATAAAACGGTTACGTGCAGTGGTTGATCAGATTTACATTGATGATAAGATAAAGGATTACATTGTAGACTTGGTAGTCGCCACGAGAGATCCTCAGAAATACGGACTCGATTTAGATGAATTCATTGAATTTGGTGCATCACCCAGGGCAACCATTTTCCTCGCTGTTGCGTCAAAGGCGTATGCTTTTCTCAAAGGCAGGGGATACGTCACTCCACAAGATGTAAAGTCTATAGGGATGGATGTGCTGCGTCATAGAGTTATCATAACTTATGAAGCAGAAGCAGAAGAGATGACCGCAGAAAAAGTCATACAAAATATCTTTGATAATATAGAAGTACCTTAATATCATAGAACTTCAGTATTCATTTTACATTTCTCATCCATTCACATGGAAAAATCAGCATGAAAAACTTCTGGCTGGTATCCTTATCTATTCTTACGTTGGCAATAATTCAAAGCTGTACTACAACTGATAAGGTTGCTATAGATAAGAAGTCAATCGCAGATGAAGAACTGTATAAGGAGGCACTGGCTCTTAAAGCAATGCTTGGTTATGCTCCCGAGAATAAATCTACCTCAGACACAAGAACTGAGGTACAGCCGCTTGAGTTCGGCGTAAGCGTAAGTGAGGTACAGAAACAATTTCCTGCTCCTGATAAATTTGAATTTGATCCAATGGTAAATAATAAGGTTACCATACTTTCCAGGAACGTCTCCGGTGGCCGTTTTACATTCTTTTTTTATGAAGACAAACTCTATAAAATTGTGACAATGAGTAGTTGGAATGACTATACATTACAATTTGCTGAAGAAGATATAAAGAATACTGAGGCAATCTTTATAGAGGGAAATGGTGAACCTGATTTAATAGAAGAAGATGAAACACATAAAAAGATGGTGTGGCTAAATGGGAATTTGGAAGTTAAACTCGAAGAGTTTAACTTGATGTCACATAAGGGAATGAACAGAGTAATGTCTCTAATGTATACAGACAGAGAGGTCAGCCCGCTTGCAAAAAAGGATGAATCATTTGAATTGTACAAAACAAAACAAAAAGGAGTTGACGATCGTTAGATCTATTCGTATTTGATGAATGTATCTGTCCTGAACATATAGTCCAGGACAGATGGATAGGCTCTTTTGCTCGACTCTAACAATAAACCCGTTCATGCTATCGGCATAATCAGGATATAAAACATATTACCACTTATTGCCTGAGTACCAATCTGACCATGGTTCCCACTCAACATACTTCCCACCGTCTGACAGCCAGAACTGTTCACCCTCTCTGAATCGCGTGCTAGCTCCAAATTCTGTTGATTTTGTTTGATTCTGCTTTACCTTTGCATAGAAATAGCAGTCAACCTGGTGAAAATTAATATCCTTCTTGTCCTTCACCTCTATGAGTTCGAGATCATCCATCGTGACGTTATTTGCAGCTACCCTTTCTTCGTCAACAACAACTTCGTATGTTGTCACCTCTTTAACCCTTACAACAACACCTTTGGGTTTTGGATCCGGAATAACAATTGGATTTTCATATGGTTCAAATGATTGATGATGTGTTTCTGATGGTTTTTTAATGTAGTCTGTTGCCTCTGCCTTGTTAATTGAGCTATTTATAAAGCATAACAGGACAAACACAAACATAGTAACCATTGGGATAATAAGTTTTCTATAAATATTTAACATTGTTCCACCTTCCTTTTTCTAAATACTTCCAATTTGTGACTTATATATTGATTAAATACAGATAATTTTTAAACTAAGTAAATTTTACCTTAAAAATATAATTTGTCAATACACTGCCAATAAAGATCATGCTAACGTCATAGATACGATATATACAAATGGTATTATTTCTATGTGTAATAAGTAAAATCATAGGGCCATCTAGAGACCGAAGGATAATTTCAGGAGAAGAGGTGAAATTGAAGGAGATCTGTTCTGATCAAGTAAGCAGAGAGGTTGTTCTTGAGAATAAAAAAGGCACAGAAAAATATATAGGCGTTAGCAAAATACTTTTCTGTGCCTTTAAGCTTTGATCAAATGAATTATACAGTTACACCCTTATCTGAAGGTACAGTAACGGCACTGCTCTTGTACCAATCCTTGTAGTAATCACCTGAGTCATATAGTTTCCGCAGGTTTTCCAGTACCTGCTCAAATACCTGTGTCCAGTCAGAGCCAACCCTGAATCCAAACATGGCATTACGTTTACCGTGAGGTGTACTTCCGATAGTCTGAAGTGATTTCCTGAATCGCATTCTCAGGTTGTCTCCAGCATAAAGATTATCATACATATATTGCATGCCTTCTATGAACTCCTCAAGATTCATATCTATAAGTCTATGAACTACATGTGCAGTATCATAATACTTCCAATCTTCAGGATAATTCTTTCTGAAAATCCTCTTCTCAGAATCAAGCCTATCATAAAGCGCAGTCTTAGGAAACGGGCAGTTGATTCCAAAGGTAAGAACGTCAATATTGTTTTGCAGCACAAATTCAGTCATCCTTTTGAATGAATCTTTGTCATCTCCATCTGCTCCAAGAACTATTGATCCCCAGACAACAAGACCGTGATCGTGAATTTTTTGAACGCTCTCAAAATATTTATCAGCACCAATTCGCAAATTAGTAGTTTTATTCATTTTTTCCAGAACCGCTTCATTTGTTGATTCTATGCCGCAGAGAAATCCAAAATTCCCACTCTTTGCCATAAGATCAAGCACCTCTGCATCTTTTGATATATTGAGTGCAGTAAATCCAAGCCAGTCCTTTTTAATGCCTCTGTCTATCATGCCACGAAAGAGGTCTTTCGCCCTGTTAGCAGAGTTCTTACTATGTCCATAGAAATTATCTTCTGCGAACATGAGTCCCTTATAATCAGTGGCTTCCATCTCGTCCAGAACATCTTCAAACGGTCTTTCTCTATATTTCTTTCCCTGAAAGGTTGGTACGCTGCAGAAATCGCAGTAATTTGGACAACCTTTTGTTGTCACAATTGATGAAAACTTGTAATCATATTTCTTTTTCAGGAGGTCTCTATCCGGAAATACATGTTTCATCTCTGACAGACCTGGCAGCCCGCCTTCGTATTTCTTTTTGAGTTCTCCTTTTTCAAAATCTTTAATGACCTGTGGCCACAATGTTTCAGCTTCTCCGATAAAAATTGCATCCACATGTTTTGAAGCTTCTTCCGGTACTACTGAAGCGTGTATACCACCCATTATTACGGTCATGCCTTTTTCTCTGCAGACCTTAGCTATATGATAAGCTCTTGGCACTTGATATGTGACAGAAGTAATACAAACCATATCCACAGGTTCAAATGTAATATCTCCTTTATCATCCAGAGCAAGTTCAAGATTTTCATCTATTACGTCAAATTCCCAGTCGCCAGGTGTAAGTGCGGCAATGTATGCCAGGTTCAAAGGCATTTGAACAATGACAGATATGCTCTCCTCGCCATGTCTCCCTGGTGGATGTGGATTGATCAGCATCATTTTTTTCATATTTTTATCCTCCTAATTATTTAAAATCATATTGGCCACCCTCCAACCAGAGGATACTACAGCACATATCCCCGGCCCCGGATTAGTCCAGTGCCCGGCCAGAAAAAGATTTTTGAAGGGTGTTGTGTGCGAAAGTCTATTTGACCACGTCTGGTCTACAGTAACGGCCCAGCCATAGGCTGCGCCTTTTGTGTTGAGTGTGTAACGATATAGCGTCTTCGGTGTGGCGGCATCAATTACTTCAATATGATCCTGGATTTCCGGTACAAAATTTTCCAGATAATTTATTGTATGTTTTTTCATTTTATCTTTATATGCAACCCAATCGTCTATGTCGTCATAATTCTCTCTTGACGAGACAACAACAGAAATTATTTGTTTGTTATCAGGTGCCAGGCTTGGATCAACTTCCGTAGGAACGGAAATATAAAACCAGTCGTTATCTGAAAAAGTTAAGTCATTTGATGTATGATAAAAACCTCTTTTCAGGCCTTTTAAGTCTATTTTGTTATCAAGGCCAAGGTATAGTAAAAAGAAGGAAACACTCTCCTTCATATTCTCAATTTTGCGAATATAAGAGTCATCAACGTTGTTTTTGTCTAATAAAGAGAAAAAAGTCTGTTTGGGATCTATGTTTGATACAAAGATATCAGCCTGAATTTCCTCTCCTTTTTTAGTTGTAACTCCTTTTATAATATTACCATCCGTAAGCATTCCATCAACGCTAGAAGATAGCATAATTTGACCGCCATAGTCAATAAATTTTTGAGTGATTGCATCAGCGAAATTCTGGGTACCACCGACAGGGAAATAAGCTCCATCTTTTAGATAATTTACCAGCATTTGACACATACCGATGGCCGAAACCTCATGAGGAGGGGAACCTATGTATCCCCACTGTGCGGACAGAGTCATCTTGAGCTGCTCATCTGTAAAGAAATTATCCAGCATCTCCTTGAAAGTAAGGTCCTGGTATTTGAGAAGCATTTTGTGCTTCTCAGTGCTGAATGTCGCTCTATATAATCTGGTGAATTCCTTAAAAAAAAGTGCTAATTGTTCTTTTTCTGATGGAAACCGTTCCTTCAGCAGATCCACATAATCGTCTATTTCGGCAGGTATATCAATGGAAAATGATGGAAAATGTATGCTGTCCATCGGATCTAGCTGCTGGAAATTAATGTTTATGTCCAGTTCTTTAAGGCACCGGCCAACAACACTCCATTTTCCACACCCACCGATATGATGAACTGCTGAATCGAAAATAAAACCTTTTCTCTTAAAAGAGGTACAATAACCGCCTGGAATACTATGTTGTTCAATAATCAGTACTTTCTTTCCCTGTTTCGCGATGAAAGTCCCGCAGATCAGCCCGGCAATTCCGGCTCCCAGTACAATTACATCATACTTGGGTTTCATTTCAGATTTGTTCAGGGAGAAATTACTCATGAAAAACGTCGCTATGAAGTTATGAATATTTTGAGATGATTACGGAAGAGATGTTGCCTGTATCGGAAAAAGAGTTGATAAGTACATTGTTTACTTCTGATTTTCTACTATCGTTAGGTACGCAATCCAAATTGCACTCTTCATCTTTTTCCTGATAGTTTATTGTCGGAGGGATAATACTGTTATTGATTGATAACACACCCGCAACAGACTGTAATGATCCTGATGCGTCAAGGCACTCACCTGTCATTGACTTTATAGCGCTCACAGGAATCTTGTCAGCGTTATCACCAAAATAGTCTTTAATAATTTTAGCTTCCATCATGTCACCGGTTACACTGGAATTTGCACATGCGGATATATAAGAAATCTCGTCAGGATTGATTCCGGCATCCTTCATTGCAATAGATATACTTCTTGCACCTTGAGTGGTGTCAATGTTATCACGAGTGACCTTGTCAGGATTAAACGTACATCCATATCCTTTTATCTCTGCATAGATCCTTGCGTCTCTTTCCAATGCGTCATCGAGCCTCTCAATAACAAGTATCGCAGCAGCTTCACCAATAACAAAGCCATTACGTCTCTTATCAAATGGTGCGGAAATTTCGATATCATCATCACTGCTTCCTGACAATAATCCTGAACTGTAAGCTCCCCAGAACATATCAGGAGTTAAACCATGAACACCGCCAGCCAACACCGCTTTTCCTCTGCCTAGCTTTAGGAAGTCAGAAGCATAAATGATAGCGTCCAATCCGCTGGCAGTTCCTGTAGATATTGTAGAATTTAAGCCTGTCGCATTACAGAAAATAGATACCCTGCTTGCCGGTGCATTCAGGACAGTGTTTGGGAAATCCATGGGATTTACGAAAGTTGGTCCTTCCTGCAACCCTTCCAGGTCGAATGAGCTGATACTGTCAATACTTCCGTACGTTGACCCGATTACTATTCCCAGTTCATCAGCATCATAAGTTTCTGGAGTGATACTAGCATCTACCATGGCAAGCTTTGCCGCAGAGGACACCAATAACGATGTTCTGTCTATGTGGCGAATACCTTTTTTGCCCAGGTATTCCTTCGCATTAAAATCGGTAATCTCACCCGCTTTTTTGCTCTTATATTTATCGACATCAAACAGCGTGATATCTTTGATCCCTGAGACACCATTCGTTAAATTGGTCCAGAACTCATCCTTGTTCTCGCCGATTGGCGACAAGACACTTATCCCTGTAATAACAAGACGACTATTCATATAAAATTTAAACCTCTATAATAGAAATTATTTTAAGTTTTGATTCTTAGCCTGTGAACTTTTTTAATATGAGACTACTATTGTTACCACCAAAAGCATATGCATTGTTCATTGCAATATCAACCTGCATTTCACGTTTAACATTGGGTACAAAATCCAAATCACACTCAGGATCCTTTGTTTCGTGGTTTATAGTTGGAGGTACAACACCCTCTTTGATGGCTAACGCACATGCGATCGCCTCTATAGCGCTGGCAGCTCCCATTGTGTGACCAAGCATAGATTTAATAGAACTTATCGCGAGATTCTTCGCATGTTCACCAAATACCTTCTTTATCGATATAGTTTCAGCCTTGTCGTTGGCAACTGTTCCAGTACCATGAGCACTCATATACTGAACATCCTCAGGTCTGATCCTGGCACTTTTCAACGCCTTTGTCATTGCTGAAGTGACACCATTTCCTTCCGGGTGTGGAATTGTTATATGGTAACCATCACAACTCAGGCCGTAACCCAGGATTTCTGCATAAATATTAGCGTTCCTTGCCAGTGCGCCCTCCATGGATTCTAATACCAGCATTCCTGCACCTTCACCGACCAACAAGCCTTTTCTGTTTTTATCAAAAGGTTGGCAAATGTCAGGTGCAATGGCATTTAGCCTGCTAAAACCAACAAATGCAACTTTAGAAAACGGATCTGATCCGCCGGCAAGCATTATATCTGTTCTTCCTAATTTAATCAGGTCGCATGCATAACCGATAGCATAGTTTCCTGCTGCACATGCAGTAGGTATTATTGTACTTGGCCCTTTAAGACCAAATTCAATAGATATATTTGACGGCATATTGACACAAGGATGTTGATGGAACAGGCTAGGGTCTACACTATCTTCTCCCTTTTCATGTCTTATATAGTTTACTTTTTCCAGGATCTGGATTTCACCTGCAGTTGTCCCGATTGAAACACCTGTTCTCTCAGGATCGGTATTCTTCAGGTCAATATTGGAGTCATCGATTGCCAGCTTTGCGGCTGCTATGGCAAATTGTGAACCTTTACCAATCTCACGGTTTGAACCGTTACTTGTGTAATCATCGAAATTGAAATCCTTAACGGTACAGCCTCTATGTACTCTAAAAGGAGAGGTGTCAAATGCTGTGATCTCAGATACGCCGGACGTGCCGGAAATTAATGCATCCCAGAACAGATCTTTTTTGTTCCCTATAGGGGAAATTACACCAACACCTGTAATTACAATTCTTTTATCCATGGTTATATGTTTTTACTAGTACTTTTATCCGGTTAATGAATCTTTATCCGCTACGCCAAAACTCAAAGTTGCTTTTGTTACAACTTTGTCTCCAACTTTGGCCACTCCCTTAACAATTGCCGCACTGGAAATTACCTTTTCTACATCAATTTCCAGAGTTAGCTGATCACCGGGAAAAACAGGTTTTGAAAAACGCACGTTTGCGGAAGCCAACAAAAAGACCTTACCTTTGTTCTGCTCAGTGTCAAAGCTCTTTTTGAATAGGATAATCGCGGCTTGTGCCAGGGCTTCTACAATGAGAACTCCAGGCATTATGGCAAAATCAGGGAAGTGTCCAGCGAAGAAAGGCTCATTACCAGAGACGTTTTTTAGACAAACAATCCGGCTCTCTTTTTGAAGCTCAATAACTTTATCAATAAACATGAAAGGGTATTTTTGAGGAATCAGCTCTCTTACTTCCTCAAAGTTCAGCATTTATAAATAACCTTTCGTTCTATGTAATAGTCACTGCCTATCCACTTTTATCGTTTGTGTAATAGGCAGATAGATGATTAAGAAGCGTTACAAGCTCTTTCCTATTTTCCCTCAAGTGTAGATCTGGTCATCTCAATTGTTGCATTCAATGATGTAATGTCTACGAGTTTTTCTTCCGGAATTTGAACCTTAAATTTCTTTTCTATAAGGGCAAGGATTTCCAATGCCAATAAGGAATCAATCTCTAAGTCTTTAAAAAAGTCGGCATCTCTCTTTTCCCAGATCTCACTCTCCTCAAGTTCGGTTACTTCAGCAACAATAGCAGTAATATCTTTCTCTAAGTTCTCTACAGACAATATCTTACCTCCCTAATAAGCAACCAGAAATCTAACTATACCCAGAATACCAATCAAAAAATTATTAAACTGGCACTGTGACGTCGTTTTCTGTAAAAATTATTGATCTAAAAGTATTGATAGTATTTGATTACGATATAATGAAATATTATCGAAACAGGAAAAATAACAAACTTATATCAATAAGTCAATAACAATCTTAGGACAATTTACATAGTAAACAGGTATAGATGATTGTAGTTAGCGATAATATATATTCATTCCAAATAGGGGGTATTTGAAACCACTGTAGAAAGAGCCGCCAATGTATCTCTTTTCGGTATATGTACAGATGAAAAGACCACTGAAATGAAGTCGAGCATAACTGCCAATAATGTATAAGTCTCATAGTAACAGGACCTTCTATAATAATTAGTACGGGTTTTTTATATAAAAATACTTGACATCTATATTTTGTATGGATAGACTTTCCACTATTAACCATATATATATTATAAGCAGACATGGCAAAGAGGAGTAAAATGCGAAGTATCGCGTTCATAAATCAAAAAGGTGGGGTTGGGAAAACTACTTCGACAGCAAATGTTGGAGCATGCCTGGCTGCGGCTGGTAAAAAAGTGTTACTGATAGACCTCGATCCTCAGGCCAACTTGAGTATTCATTTCGGTATCAATGTCCAGGGAAAAGACTCATCTATCTATGAGATTATGTGCGGTAAGAAGAGTTATACTGATGTGTTATTGAAAACGTCTATTGATGGTCTGGAGATTATTCCTTCCGACATTGATCTCGCAAGTGCAGAGGTAGAACTTGTTAATACGGTAGGGCGCGAAACAATCGTTAAGTTCTATCTTGAAAAGATGTTAGCCGATTATGAATATGTTTTAATTGACTGCCCACCGTCTTTAGGGCTTCTAACCCTTAATGCACTTACTGTTGCCAACGAAATCTTTATTCCTTTGCAGACTGAGTTCTTTGCTCTGCAGGGCGTAAGCAAGCTAATGCAAACATTTGATGTTATCAAGAAACGACTGAACAGCAAGCTAGAGATTACAGGAATAATACCTTGTATGTATGATAGCAGAACAAAGCTGGGGCAGGCAGTGCTTGACAAGATCAAAGAGTATTTCTCAGATAAGGTATTTACCACGACCGTTAGAAAAAATATTAAACTCTCAGAATCAACAAGCCATGGAATGCCGATTACAGTATATGCTCCGGATTCTAATGGCGCTCAGGATTACGAGGCGTTGACCAAAGAGATAATTGCCCAAGAGAATAAGAAATAGTATCCCAAAGGGGCACACTAATATTTAGAAAACATGCTTCCATATAACGCAATTTCAAACCGAAGATTAAACCAACCGTAACTGTTTGTATATTAATGAGCTTTAGTGATATCTATTACTAAGAGGAAAGAGTTGTGGCAAAGAAAAATGCGCTTGGATCAGACCCGTTTGAGTGGTTAAAGGGGCCTGAGAAAAAAGAGAATACCGGGAATCAGAAGAGCGATATTGGTGGACAGAATAAACAGGCAGAAAAATCTCCTGATCCGGTAATAGATAAGAAAGAGACGGTTGTTAGGCAGGAAGTAAAGTACAAAGAGAAACAAAAAGTAGAGCAGGAAGTGAAGCACGAGGAAAAACAGGAAGTAGAGAAGGAAGCAAAAGCATACGAACCTGCTAATGTATCAGACACGCCAGAACCACAGGAAACCAAGGTTTACGAATCTGTTAAAGTAGTTGAACCATACACCCCCCGACAGGAAGAGACAACGTTTGAATCCAGCGACATATCAGAGGGAAACCGCAAAGCTGTTTTGGGTAATGACCTCTATGCACATCATACCAAACCGAGAGGAACAAAGCAGAAAGATAGCCCTGCAACTGCATTTGTAATAGTATACACGGTTCTATTGCTAATTCTTGGTTTCATAATCTATAAAGATCTGACAAGGCAAATTAGCACATTGGAGACAAAGCTGGAACATGTAGAAAAACAGCTTGATGAGGGCTTAATAGATTACGAGGATACAAAGCCAGATGGTGGTTGGTGATTCATAATAGTATGCTCAACTTTAAACTTCTTTTTACGTCCGTCGTCCAGCTGTAATATCAACTCTCCATCCTTAGTGATTCCCAGGAAAACACCTTCAAACTCCTTTTTGGTATTACGGACGTTGACCCGTCTTCCAATATTCATACAATATTCCTGCCATTTATCTACAATATGATCGTAGCGTTTCTCCTTTAAGATTAAGTACCATGAATCCAGGTTTTGCAGCAACGCCCTTGCAAAATTGGTACGATCTATAAACGCCTCTTTTTCAATGGTAAGAGATGTTGCCGGCTGACCGATCTCTTCCGGAAGTTCATGCTTTTTCAAATTAACATTAATACCGATTCCTACAATGTAGTTTTTTGATTGATCGGTGTGATCCTGTGTCTCTACAATTATCCCGCCCAATTTCTTCTTGTTAATTACAATATCATTAGGCCAGTCAATCTCAACGGGTAATTTAAACATGTCCCTGATGGTCTGTACGATAGCAACCGCGGTGAATACCATCAAAATGTATGAACTTTCCGGTTGGATTGCCGGTCTTAAGACAACCGTCAGCAACAAGCCTTTCCCGCTTTTGCAGAACCACTCTCTTCCTGTCCGTCCTCTTCCCTGAGTCTGTTCTTCAACAAAGATTGTGGTTCCCTCTATGGCTCCCTCTTTGAGCATCTGCTTTGCGGTGTCCATTGCAGATACTGTACGTTCAAGTGTAACTATTTCCCTGCCTATTATATCGGTGCGCAGGTTATCCTTGAT
>Ga0257124_1001579_pt1 | contig 15876 bp, 14 predicted proteins | sample SI106_150metaG_FD_190154 | JGI IMG/M metagenome (GOLD analysis project Ga0257124, IMG submission 190154) | Marine microbial communities from Saanich Inlet, British Columbia, Canada - SI106_150 | ecosystem: Environmental > Aquatic > Marine > Inlet | place: Canada: British Columbia | collected...
AACTCACGAGTTCCATCCGTGGAAAAATCATCGACAATTAGGATCTCTTTGTCGATATCAACCTTTAAAACCCTGTTTATAAGTGTTTCAATAGTTTTTCTTTCATTATAAACGGGAATAATAACGGAAAGTCTCATAATATTTGTATTGACGAAGACAGTGTCAGTCTTGTTTTTCAGGCTTGCCGCAACTAAGCCGGATTTGCAGAACATCCAGAAACATCTTCGCCGAATCCCGAATCAACCTGACTTTACTTCCAGCTGAGTTATACCAGCAAATCGGAACCTCTTTTACCTTTAATCCCATGAGTTTTGCGATATACAAAACTTCAACATCAAACGAGAATCTACAAGACTTTAAAGTATTAAATACTTCCAATGCGGCATCTCTCCGAAAACATTTAAAACCGCACTGAGTATCATAATAATCCAGACCAAGAAAAAGTTGAATAACCTTATTAAATGACTTTCCCATGAGTTGGCGATACCATGCCTGATATAACATAATCTGTGACCCTGGCATAGCCCTTGAACCTATTGCTATCTGATATCCATTATTCATCCAGTGGAGAAGTTTATCAAGTTCTCCTATGGGAGTTGAAAAATCTGCATCGGCAAACAAAACAATTTCTCCACTGCTCTTAAAGATTCCTTCTCTGACAGAATATCCTTTTCCCTGATTATTCTTGTTCTCCAAGACTACAAGGTTAGTGATTTCTTTTGAATACATTCTTACCAATTCCACAGTCTTATCACTACTACCATCATCAACCACTATTATCTCAAAGTCATATCCCTGCTTCTTCAGGTAAACATTTGTCTTTGACAATGTCTCCCCTATTCTCTTCTCTTCGTTGTAAGCGGGTATTACCACTGACATATACATTGTTTAGTAGATTAAGTAGTAAACCCTATGGCCATTTTGAAACCATTAAAATATCTTTTAATATCTTCAAAAGAACGTATACGTTTGAGTTTCTTAAAAATAAATTTGAACCGAAAATAAAACATTCTCATTGCCATCTTCTCTATGGCAAGAATCTGATCTTCATCTTTGTATCCATATGGAACATAGACCACTTCCCACATATTAAATTTAGAGAAATCGTCGCGTAACCTTCCTGAATTTTTTGCTGCATCATAAAGCTGGGTACCAGGATAAGGAGTCGTAATGCTGAACTGAGCATACTCCGGCTCAAGCTCAATGGCAAAATCAATTGTCTTTTTTGCCATTTCCGGGGTTTCACCGGGTAGAGCTATCATAAAGGACGCCCTAACCTCTATGCCTGCTTCCTTTGTCCATTTATTCGCATTCCTTATCTGCTCTAGTGTAATTCCCTTATTGATGTTGTCCAGCAGTTGCTGATTTCCGGACTCATAACCATAAAAGATATTCCAGCACCCGGCCTTTTTCATAAGCTTCAGAATTTCAAGATTAACAGTATCAACCCTTGAATAACATGTCCATGTCACATTAACTCTATTCTCAATTAAACAATTACAAAACCTCTCCAGCCACTTCTTGTTAACAGTCATAGTATCATCCCAGAACGAGATTTCTTTGATATTGTACTCAGACTTAACATACTTAATGTCTTCTACCACTTTTTCAGGGGATCTTGCCCTTATCTTTTTCCCAAATACCGAGTTATTGGAACAGAAACCACAATTAAACGGACAGCCGCGAATAGAGACCATATGAATTACAGGTTTATTTAAATATTGATTTGGCAATGGCAAATATCTTTCTACTGGCAACAAATCCCATGCAGGACTGGGCAAACTGTCTAAATTCTCAATTTGTTTTCTGGACTTATTAATCTTGATATTATTTTTTTTATCACGAAAGGCGATCCCATCAATAGCCTTTAAGCTCTCAGTATCATTCAATAACTCATTTTTATCCCAACCCATTTCCCTGTATTTATTAATTATCTCCAGGAAAGTCTCCTCTCCCTCTCCATAAACAAGAAGATCCAGCCCGAAATTCTCCCCAAGGGTATCATCCGGCATAATCGACGCATGGTGTCCCCCTATTACAGTCAAAATTCCTGGAAATCTTTCATAGAGGCCCTTTGAGATCTGTACAGTTCTCTGGAATTGTGGTGTCATTGCCGTTATCCCAATCACCCTTGGTTGATGCCTTCCTATATAATCCAACACCTGCCCCGAATCCATGTTTTCAGCCAGAGCATCTATAATCTTGACTGTAAAGGAATGTTCCCTTATATAAGAAGCAATACAGGCAAGGCCAAAAGGAGGCAAATGTCCCCCAACATCTCCAAGCTTCCGATTGCCATACCTTTCTTCTACTGATAATGGAGGAAATATTAAGAGAATGTCCATGGCATAATTAAAAAACTCAGGCTATTTTCAAAACGAATATTTCTTTTCAAATAAATCTCTCTAAACAAATATTGAAAGCCACTTAATTTATAACAGCTGTTCTTCACCGCCCGGCAACTTTACATCGCATATAATTTGTCAGCCCACTTATATTTTCTCACCAGAAGTGGAGCTTTCTGCAACAGACTTGTTTGCTACCTGTACAAAGGAACCAACTAACAGGATGATGATTATGAGATATCTTTCACATTCAAGATTCAGAATTTTCTGCTATTTGAATCTATGCTATATATAGTAATAATTTCACCATTTCGCACTCTTGCATAAACTTCTTTACTCTTCAGAGGCCCAGCTGTCCTTGTTACGTTTTCCACCGGAGAATCTCTTGTCTTATCTCTATATGGGGTAAACTTTGCAACAACTTCCCCCTTTCTCTTTAGTTCTGAATAAAACGGAACATTACTACCAGACAGTTTCTCATTGCTCACTATCACATATTGAACACCACTACCTACCAATTCATTAAACCTGAACGGGAGAAAAGGTTGTGCAAACAAAAATGTTTTACTATTTCCATGATCATTCAAAAAATACAAACTGTAATGAGGCCTCACATCATTTAGCGTCATCAACAAACGAATCTTGTTTTCTTTAGCAGTACCAAGTTGTTTCTGGAGAACATATTTTAATTTCTCTTCAAGCTGTTCTCTGTCATGGTTAAGCCTGGGAGAGAAAAAAGAGTGATCTAAGGCAATCCGAGACCCATAAGGGATTTCATCTTCTATCCACTCCTTTGCCAGTGTACGTGTATCTTTCCTGTGAAAGAGATAATCTGAATAGACAGACTTGATACCGGATGGCATAATCACTGCTATCGAGACAGACGCAATCAATATCTTTACTCTCAGCGTCGACACGCCTTTTCTAAGTATGGCAGACTCTATAAGCCTTGCGGCAAGAATCAACATGAAAGGAATCAAAGGCAGCACATATCTCGCATGTGGCTGACTAAAATTAGCGTTGATTAAATAGAATACAAGTGGAAATGAAATAAGAATAATCAGTTTCCTGGACAGACTAAAAATTGAAGAAAACAGACCGATAAGGGATAACGCAAATAATGGCATACCCAGTCCATGAAACAAAGAGTGTTTCAAGTGATGAAAAAAACCTACCCCTCCCTGTGAATGAGTCTCCTCAGCAAAGGATGCTAGAAAAAACTTCATGTCTAATATGCAGTAAGGATTAAGGACGATAAATGTTAATCCCATGGAAACAAAGGTTAAAACAATATTTGTTTTGACCGATCTGATCTTGCCAGAATCTTTATTTGCAAGATAATACATTAAATGGCCCAAAACGAGTGGCACCAAAAGCAAAGCAGCATTGTATTTGACTGCCGTAGCAACTCCTGCAAAGAATCCCGCCAAGACGCAATATCTTTTCAAACCGGTCTCAAGAAATTTGTAAATAAAAATATGTGTGAGAATAATAAATAAAACCATCATTGTATCGAGATATATATAATGTGAGTTCCTCACATGCAGGAAGGTTAAGGAGAGAAATAGTGCGCTTATAACACCGACTGTCTCAGAAAACACCCTCCTGCCCAGAATATAGATAAAGTAAATAGAAACTGTTCCCGCTAAAACCCCTACGGTTATCCTGCCGATTAAATAGAATGATGTAGGGTCTTTCAAAAATTGATTTTGAAAATCAACGACAGAACTGAAGAAACCAAAGACTGTACCCAGTAAATAATACATACCGTATTCAAAGAATATTAAGTATGAAATTAACGGTGGAATTCGAAAGAAATGTGGATTTAGATCCCCAGTACCATAGGCAAGTGCGTGATTAACAACAATAGTCTCATCTGCATGGTAAAGGCCTGGCAGACCGAATTTAACACCATAAAGTCTGACCACAAAACCTAAAGCCAGGATCAGGTAAAGAGCCAGGTTATTCCTCAAATGCAATATGGTTTTATTCTGCAAATCTATAATACAGCACCTGGACAGGATCTCCCTGAAATCAAGCTTGTCCAGATTTTTATTCACTCAGAAGAAAAAAAAGATTAGTATTGGTAACATTTGTAATGTCTTAAAGCAGGAATAAATATAAATGCGTCTGTGCAAGAAGTACAATGAATTTCTTAAGACCCTTCGAGCATCATTTAAGCTTAATCACCTCATGCATTCAGGAGAAATTTCTTTGACACTCCAGCCTCTGGCCTTAAATTTACCAGCAATAAGGCAAGCATGGCTTCATATTGACAAGCCATTCTGTGCACAGACCAATTCCCTCTCAGTTACATGCAATAACGCACACAACATCTAGCCAAACTTACACTTACATCAAAAGCCACTACTCATTAGTCTCTTAGAGCAACGACTTTCACATTTTTTTGTTCTTTACAAAAACTGTCTATTTTTTCTTTATCAAAAGAAGCAATGATTAATACGCTAGAATTGGATTTCACAAATTGATCCATACCAATTACCTTATATCCAAACCACTCTTCTCCCTCCCTTTTTTCGTCAACAACAGAATTCACTTCCAAGCCCAATTCTTTAAGCACTATGTACAGAACTTCTGATATATGATTTATTCCATAAATAGAAACGTCTTTCATACCTTCACTTTTTAAATGCATTACCTTGTCTTTGATTACCCTTTTCGCCTCTAAATAAAATTGAATAGTGCTCTCTACCCTTTTGTACAATAATGACGACTTCTCTCTGGCACCTTCCGGAGTAATTAAATATCTTATTTTCTTAGCATCAATATTCTTTATCTTGATCCAACCCTTTGTAACCATTTTTTTCAAAAGATGGTTCACCAGTCCCAGTGCAATACCAACCTCTTTAGACAAATCTCTCTGTGTGAGATGCCCGTTGTTTTCTAACCTTTCCAGTATCTCCAATTCTCTACTGTCTAGGTCACCGGATTTTTCTTTTATTTGAATCATCTTAAAAAAAATGGTTTTAAAAGTAGTGATCTTCCTTTAGCACTCAGTTCATACAATGAACACACTTCTCAAAAAAAATTTTACTTTTTTTATCCTTCCTACAAATCAAACACGAAACTGTTCACATAGTGAACGTATTGTAAAAAAGAACTCTCATTTGTCAATACTTTTCTTCTGATATACTATATCTTGTATCGTAACGCATTGCAACAACTAGTACAAACATTTGTACAAAAATATGCTACACCTCTTCACAGATTCTTTTTCTGGATATTTATATGCCAGCTCTATCTTCTTCTCCTTTACTGATTGCGCCAATTCCTTCTCTATCACCTTATATTCTCTATACGTAATTAATATATAATCCACCTTTCTTGCCGTTGCCATTGCAAGTGCACCATTAATACTGCTCATCTGAATATGTCTCCCCCCGGCATAGTACGCATTTCTTGAAGAGCCACTCAAAATAAGAGGATATGATTTATATGAATGTTCCCCTACCCATTGACCAGCTTCCTTAATTCCCAACTTATCAAAACGTTGAGGCTTTAACGTTTTTGGCAATAGAACACTGACAATAACCATCAATACAATTAGCTGAACTATCCACGTATTTTTTAATAACTCCTTGAAACCAACAATCAAACTACAATTATGAAATTTCCCATGTGTCCACGCTCCTGCTAAATAAACTCCTAATCCCACAAAGAAAACGGCTGGAATGACCAGCGGCATTACATGCCTTCTACTGGGATACTGATAAATATCGCCATCATGAGTTGAATATGCCAAGTTTAATCTGTAAAGTATAATCAAGTAGAACAAAATAATTGAGGCTACGTAAATACCAAAAAATCTCTCTTTGTTTACTCTTGTCCAATTTATCACACCAATTATAAGGAAAGTAAACAAGAATGGATGAAATGTGCTAACGTACTTTTTAATAACATGCAATATTCCATTCAGATGTATTTTAAATGACTTTCTGGCAGTTATTAGTCCAATAATATCTCTCCAATAATTCTTATTCTTATCATTGTCTTCTTGAACTAATCTTTCATTTCTTAGAGTAGATAACACCTTTACTGGCTCTGCCAGATTAGGCACTTCCTTTTCCCTATCACTGCCTTTTTTAACTAATCTTTCATTTCTTACAGTATCCAACACTTTTCCGAGCCCTGCCAAATTAGATACATTCTTTTTCTTTGTAAGTGACCATGACCCTGTCTCTTTTTTAATAAAAACAAGGTACGGCATTGAGAAAACAAAAAATGAAACAACCAAGATCAGGATTGACACCAGTTTCTCTTTCCATAATACCTTGATTTTAATGCAGTCCTTCAATGCACACCAAAAGGCGACTATGATAATAATCCCAATTCCTTCAGGTCGTGCAAGATAGGCAAGTGCAGAACATATCCCTGTTAGCGCAAATAAAAGGAGTTTTCTGTTTGTTATCGCAAAATAACCTAAACCAAGTGCGGATATGAAGAAAAAGAAATAAGTAGATTCTGAAATAATGTCTGCAGAGAATCTTACAGCATAAGGATGGAAAGCTAAAACGACAGAAGAGACAAATGATACCTTCTGATCAAAAACACTTTTACCAATCAGATAAAATACAATTATCGTCAATGTACCAAAAAGAGCAGATATAATCGTACCGGACAATTCCATGCCTAGAACAACCTTGTACAGCACCGCCATAATTAAAGAATATAGGGGATGATAGTCATGTCCTAATGCACTCGAAAAGTCGCCACTGGCAAAAAACTTTGCATTTTGCATAAAAGCAACACTGTCATTACTGATTACATATGTGAAGAAGCTCAGATATATCCTCACTGAAAGAGAAATTATCAAGAGCAACCAGATATACCTGTCATTGAAAAAGTTTTTTATCTTATTGTGCTTTAAAGCTATAGCTTTCATATCTAAATTAAAATTTAAGAATTATGGGTAATTCAGTGATTAAAGAATTGAAGACGCTCCTCAAATCACAACTTCTAAATCCCTCAATATTATTATCCGGACTCGTTCTGGTTAGGTATACTTTCCCCCATACTTCTCACTAAAGACTATTTTATCCAAACTTAACCTTGGACGGGGAGATGGATCCTCATCAGGAATTCCAACCGGTAAAAGAGCCATTACTTCAACATGTTCTGGCATATCAAGAATCTCTTTCACCTTTTCATCTTCATACCATCTTACCCAACAGGTACCAAGGCCGATCTCCACTGCCTTCAAAACAATATGCTCAATGGCAATAGCTACATTTGCCGCTGCGGCAACCATAAGGGCATCCTTTGTAACAGTACTCATGCCCTTCTCAATGTATGGAATAAAGACTTCCCTCGTTCTCTCAGGAAGCGCGCCCGATTCTATAAGCTCATCCACCCTTGTCGGAAATTCCTTAAATGCCTTCAGATCTGCACAGCAGACTATTATTACGGGAGCACGTTTAACGTGTTTTTGATTGTGTGCCGCCCGTTGCAACTTTGTTTTAGTGTCATCATCTCTGACCACTATAAACCTCCAAGGCTGTGTATTTGTCCCCGATGGTGCTAATCTGGCACTTTCAAGTAAAAGCTTGATTTTTTCTTCCGGAATTGGGTCCGGTTTAAATCTCCTTATACTCCTTCGTGTTCTTATTGCCTCACTTACATCCATTGCAACTCCCATACTGTTAAATTTATATCATACATAAGATTGACTATTTTAAAGTATACAATATAATAATCAACTAATTCTTAGTACAAACATTTTATACAAATATGTAAATATGATCTGCATCCCAATTACTGCCAAAAGTATAGAAAACACTATTTCTGAAATGATCTCAGCTTCTAAATATGCGGATATAGTCGAATTACGTATTGATTACATTCCAGAATTACAAAATGCATTAACATGTATTGAAAAATCATTAAAGAGTAAAACCAAACCCGTAATAATTACAAACAGGCCTGAAAGAGAAGGTGGTAAATTTAAAGGAAGTGAGCAGGATAGATTACACCTGTTGCAAAAGGCCATCGAACTGGGAGCAGATTACGTCGACGTTGAATATGACTCGATTAACCAAATTTCCAGAAGAAATAGTAGCAAAATAATTATTTCGCATCATAATTTTAAAGAGACTCCTCACAACTTAATCAAAATATATAATGATATTTGCCAGCACAAACCTGACATAGTAAAGATTGTAACATATGCAAATGACATTACCGATAATATCAGGATATTTGAACTCTTAAAGTCTGCTAAAGTACCTACCATATCGTTCTGTATGGGAGAGTTGGGATACATAAGCCGGATACTTACAAGCAGGTTTGGAGGGTTTCTGACATTCGCTTCTCTCGAAAAAGGCAAAGAATCAGCACTAGGACAATTAACAGTAAATGAGCTTTCCAATATATATCACTTTAAAGAGATAAACAGAGAGACAAAACTGTATGGTATTATTGGAAATCCGGTTTCTCATAGCATGAGCCCAGCCATCCACAATGCCGCCTTTATTGAAAAAGGGCTTAATAACGTCTATGTTCCGCTGAAAATTGCAGAGATTGAAACCTTCATGAAAAAATGCAGGGAAATAGATTTCCGTGGTTTCAGCGTTACTATTCCGCATAAAGAGAGTGTTTTACCGTTTCTGGATGGTCTTGATCACACCGCCAGGAAAATTGGTGCGATTAATACGATAGTAAACCAAAATGGAAAATTAACAGGCTACAACACTGACTGCATGGCTGCTGTAATGGGATTGGAATACAGCATGAAGGAAGCTAATGAAACACTTAATAACAAAAAAGTTTCCATTATTGGAGCAGGAGGCGCAGCACGTGCAATTGCCTTTGGGTTAAAAGAAAAAGGTTGCGATATTACCATCTTCAATCGCACCACTGAACGCGCAGAAAAGCTGTCTCAAGACGTCAAATGTAAATTTGAAAGCTTTGAAGAGATCCACAAACTCAATTCTGATATCCTCATAAATACTACATCTATCGGTATGTTTCCTGATGTCGATCAAACGCCGGTTTCAAAAAACATACTAAAGAAAGACATGATAGTTTTTGATGCCATTTACAACCCAATTGAAACCAGACTTCTACGGGACGCAAAGAAAAAAGGATGCCACACGGTTAATGGACTTTCAATGTTCATTAATCAAGCAGCAGAACAGTTCAGGCTCTGGACGAATATTGATCCTCCAATAGAATTAATGGCAAAAGTAGTAAAGGATATGTTATGAATATAGTCTTAATCGGCTTCAGGGGTACGGGAAAGAGTACGGTTGGTAGACTATTGGCAAAACATTTAGAAAGAGTTTTCGTTGATTCAGATAAATGCATTGAAAGTTCTACAGGAAAAACTATAAAGAGTATATTCGAAGAAGATGGTGAAGAAGTTTTTCGTAAGATTGAAGCAGACACCATTGCAGAATTAAGCAAAGCTGACAATAATGTAATATCTGCAGGAGGAGGAGTTGTCCTTAAAGAAGATAATGTAAAAAATCTAAAAGAGAATGGATTCCTTGTTCTCCTGGAAGCGACTCCAGAAATCATTCATACTCGCATAGCACTAGATGAAAAAGCAACACTACAGAGACCTTCTTTAACAGACAAGACACCCATTAATGAAATCAAACATTTGATTTCGGAGCGTGAACCTGCTTACAAAAATGCGGCTGACTATACAGTAAACACATCTTATGTTTCCTGTGAAGATATCGTTAACGAAATAATTGCAACAATAGAAAAACAGTCAAACACTTTTTAAATTTTGTTTTGCCTAGTAAAGAAATAAATCCTTAAGATCGGCATTAATCTACGTCCAAAAAAGAAATTTAACATATTACAAGATTACCAGGCCTGGATCATTCCAATAAGGGCTTCTCGCCGGAGAACCAGCTATATAGTTGTAATTTTAGGCGGTTGATGGGTGATTGATACTTGGCCCTTGAATAGCTGAGGCTAATTTCTTCAATATTTGGCAAGTTTTCGAAGTATCGCTTGTAGTTGGCTTTTGAAATATCTGTTTGTCCTAATTTCACAATATGCCAGTCTTGTTCGTTTATTTCCTCTATCGTGGCCAAGCCTCCTGTATCATTTCTAAAATAGATTCCATTAAAAGGGTCAAACATCGCCCATCCCCTTTTAGTTTTAACAAAAGATAAAGTTATTCTCCCGTCGGTATCTTTACTGTATAACATGGTGAAAAATGCGTCTGTACCTATATAATTGCAAAGCGTAGAAAATAAATCATGAAAATTGTCGCTGACACCGTAACGACGCACATAAACATCCCAGACATGGCTGTCCATTACGGGTAAACTCTCCGGTTGAGGTTTAATAGTTTCGTAAGTCCAATGAAACAGTCGAAGAATCTTATCCTCTCTTGTATCTAGATGGCCGGTGATTTGTTTTACCAGCCATTTATAATTAAAATGGCGATCATAAAAGTTTAATACCTTAAGGTAGAGGGGCAAATTCATTCTTGAAACTTTATAATCAACCCCATAGCCTGTGGTTACCTTTTTATTAAGCAAGGCAATCGAACACAAGAGTAAGAGAAAAATAAATGTTAGTACCAAATATTTTTTTTTCATGATTTCTTGCTCTTAATACAACATTGACCTCTCACTGGGCACAATCAGTTATCTATAGATATTGAAATATGTTCATTAAGCTCTTGAGTCAAAATAAAATATCCATAATCCGTTGTTTTGTGTACGATCCACTCAAGTAATTACGGTTGTTGGGAGGTATGCAGTAAGTCAATCCAACCCACACCCCACCTGCTATATCCAGATGTTTAAATCTCCAGTTGCTCTCAGGAGATTTTAAATTGTGCCTTGTAATTCTACCGTGATATTCTGATAGTTAAAATCAGGAATGTATACGGTGCTGGCAATAAGGCCTATCCACTTTCCAATGCGACCATGAAGTGCTCTAATTATTTAACCCAAAGACAAATAACGTTAATAATTAATTATATATTAGAGCCCATCAAATTTATTGGTCGAAATTATTTGCGCGAGAATTGCTATACTGAATTCGCAGGAAAGAGAGTAAAACTCCAATATCAAGCATTATCTTTTTCGCCAAAAAGAATACGTAACCTTTAGCCGCATAACGCAAAGTATAAGCTGCCGTCACCGGAAAAATATGATAGCAGAAGGTTATAGAATGAACGCTTGAAAAATGTTGAAAATCACGGTTAATTGTTGGTTAGATTAATACTGTTGTTAAGCGTTGCCATATTAAATATTATAATTGAATCATGAAAGTTTAACCCTTGGTCTTGCAGCAGGCTTATTTAAACTTGTTAGTTGAATCTAGGTCATAATAAATAAGAAAATCTATTCTAAATAAAAAGTAAAGAGATTTTCTATTTGATGCTACCAATATGTTTCTCTTTCTCAACGAATATGATACTATGTGAGATCATAACCATACTCGTTGCCCCAAAGAATATTAATGTACTTTTTGCTGACATAATGACTTATATTCTTTCTTCTTAAATCTTGGTCTATTTCATTATCTCTTTCTTCAAATATTTTCTCAACGGTACCGTTTTGCCATTGCTCATTACTTCGCGAAGATAGATCCTGAATATTGGCATGAAATATCTCCTTTGCGTCATTTTCAAGATTTTCATTTAATAACCATCGGAATAATACACGGATTTTTTTAAATTCCAGTGCAGATAAATACTCTTCTTTCAAAACAGATGCGCCTCGATATGAATCTACCTGATGCCATTTGGATTCATCTATCATTCCTTTTCTTATACTTTCGTAATATAACTCTGTACCTGGATATGGAATAAAAGTAGATACCCATACTATATAAGGTTTCATTGACGCATTGATACGGACGGTTTCCATCATATTCTCCACTGACTCCCCAGGTATGCCGATCATATTAAAAGACTGAGGCTTCAGTCCGTACTCCCTGGCAATTTTAAAGACATTAATCAAACATTCGTTGCTAATATTTCTGTTAAGTACTTTTTTTCGAATTGCCTCATCTCCAGCTTCCACACCCATCTTGACTACTTTACAACCAGATTCCTTTAGTTGCTCGGCCAATTTCTCATCAAAATAAAGAGGCTGTGATGTACAGGCATAAGGCAATCCTATTTCCTCTTTATATCGTCTGGCAAATTCATCAAACCAATCACCTGTTTTCGCCATAATATCATCTACAAAGGTAAAAGCAGTAATGTCATTATATTTCTCTCTTAGTCCTTTTAGCATTCTAATAGTGGAATCAACACTTCTACGACGATTGGCAAATTTACTAACACTGAAACTATTATGTTTATTTTCAGCATATAAATCAGCTTTGTATCCATCTATCAGAGGTTGGTTAAAACAATATGAGCATGCATATGGACATCCTCTCGTAACAATGACTTCTGCCCATCCTCCACGTGTTTCAACTATTTTTGCATAATCAAAAATATCACGGTCATCAAAAGGGAGTGAATCTATGTCATGCTCCCATGCTTTCATTAACTCTTTTATAACTTTTCCATTTTTTTTGTGTATAAGGTTTGGAACCCCATCCATTTCCTTTTTACCTTCAAGTCTCTTGACTACTTCAAGCAAAGTATTCTCGCCTTCTCCTAGACATAACATATCAAGCCAGAATTCTTCTATTACATTATCTGCATCTGACGTTGGATGGTGCCCACCAGCAATTATGGGCATATTGAACTCTTTTCTGATATTCCGTCCAATATGTCGACTGTAATACCACTGATTAGTTGTAATTGAAAAACAAATAAGTCCAGGCGTATAAACCTCTATATCCTTATTAATTCTCTTCAAATCAAATGGATAATCAAGCTCATCAGATACGTGAATCAGTTTAACTTCATGCCCTTCTCTTTTAAGAAAAGCCGAAAGACTTCCAATTCCCGCTGTATATCCAATAGCGGTACTAACGTCAGTGTAGATAAATAATATTTTCACGTAACAACCCTTTCACCATTTCTTCAACCAAGCTACGAGGCTAATTTCTTTCTTTCAGGTACGATGCAGGCAAAATACAGAAATCACTAATAGAATAATTCCTAAATTCAAGTAATAAGTGTAACTTTAAAGGATTGACAAAAACAGAAATAGCTTGTAGGCCCGAATGCCATCCAAACCACATCTCACCTGTAATGCCCCTGTGAATTCTGATGTTTGTTCTTGCTGATTCGATATAAGAAAGTAATTCATTAAGGCACTCTAACGAGAGCTCAAAAAACTCTTAGTTTTTAATCTCATAACTTAATATCATAAAATAAAATATTTCTCCTCAATGGCTGTTTTCCATACAATTACACGATGAAGGACTGACCTGCCAAAAATTATGGGCAAAATGAATAGATCTCTGAAGGATTGAATTCTAAAATAGAAGGGAATTAAAAAAGGAAATAAAACCTGAATCAGTGAATTTTTTTCCAAGATGCCAAAGGTTAATATTTCCCGGTAGTTATGCTCCTTAACAAGCAATACTTTGAATTTTGCTCTTTTTGCATTTAAAAGAAGATGTTTAGGGTTCCATGGGACTAATTTGTGGAATACGAGCATATCTTTACAAAAAATTATTTCTCCTTTTTTCTTCACCCGTAACGCAAGGTCGACATCCTCATAAGCTAGAGAATATTTTTCATTAAACATTCCTGCCTTTACCAGGCTCTCCTTTTTGTAGCCCATATTACATGTTTGATACTGTCCGCCACTCAGATTTTCAACAAAATGGTAGCAGGCACCAAAATTTTGGTGTTCTGCTAGCGTTTTTCCTTCCACAGCGTCACAGTTTGTTTCTAGAAAGCAGGTGATTCCTTCCTGTAGCCAATGCTTTACCGGCTCACAATCTGCATCAGTAAAAAAAATATATTTCCCTGAAGCTTTCCTTACACCAATATTTCTCGATGCCGCAATATATTTGTGTTCATTATTTCTGAAATATTTTATTTTTTCCGAAGGAAACGACTGAACAACATCCCTTGTGTTATCTACCGATACATCGTCAATGATAATAATTTCCAACTCCTGAAAGGTCTGATTCAGGAGAGCTTTAAGGCAGTTCTCTAAATATCTTCCGTGATTGTGAGTAATAACGATTACTGATACCAGCATATTTATAGATTTAACCATGATCTGACATAATTCACGGGGCTCATTTCAAGACTGGCATTCAGGAAGCACGCATGGGTACACGAGCAGGTATATTTCATCTTTTTATCAACAATTTTGTTAATATCGTAATCATAGTCACGTATATTGGCCATTGCTCCTTTGAGTTCACATGCACGAACATCTCCGTTTGCATCTATCACACATATATTTTTTCCAGCACTGCACTGTATTGGAGAGAGTCCCTTTCCTGACATTACGTTTCCGTAAACCCTGTTTACAAATTCTATTTTTCTATTTATAAAAAACTGTTTCAAATGAAAGGGGCGGTTCTGTATACATTTTCTATACATTTGAAAGACATTCTCCCAATCATTTTGTGATGGCTCAGAAAGGGATCCTTCTTTCGGATCACCTCTTAATGGTGAAAATCCTATTTTTTCATATCCAAATTCTCTGGCAATAAACCGGAACAGTTCTTCTGCCTCCTCAACGTTATCACTACTCACCACACAATAAAAACTTGTTTTCAGGGTATTATATTTTTTTTCAAGTTTTACCAAGGCGCGCTGAGTTTCAATTGCTTTCGCAAATGCCCCTTTCTGTTTTTTAATTCTATCATGTTTCTCACCAAATGCGTCTAAAGAAATACCCATATTGATTTTGAGATCAGGTAATTCCATCAATAGCTTTTCTGTAGTTGCTATTATTTTTTCCGTGGCATATCCGTTTGTGGGAAGGTGAAGCTTTCTTACATGATTATTCTCATAAAAAACCTTAATTACTCCAAATAAACCTTTTCTTAAAAACGGTTCACCACCAGAGAGGAGCAAAAGTTTCAGACTACCAAAGTGTGTTGATATCTTTTTGATTTCCTCAAGGGTAAGGTCATTGTCTGTATCGTTCAGATTTTCCCAGTAAAAGCAGGTATCGCATTTAAAATTACAAAGAGAGGTGACAAAAAGTATGAGTTGATTTGGAGGGGCGGAGGAATAATTATAGGTATAATAATCCTTTACAAGGTCATAACACCGTGTTAATAAGTTCATAATAACTGAATATTTCTTTAACGTTGTCTGATACCAGTATTGTGTCTTTTACCTTCAGTATATGCATTCCGAGAAAGGCGCCACCCCACAGTCCTGCATTCCGATCTTTGATCAGAGTTACCCTAATTTTTATCTTTCTTTTTGTCATCCAGAGACGCAATAACTTCATCCACGATCCCGTATTCCTTTGCCTCCTGTGAAGACATATAGAAATCTCTGTCAAAGTCTTTTTCTATTTTCTCAATTGACTGACCGCTGTGCTTTACCAGTATTTCATTAAGACTTTTCTTCATAAACATTATCTCTTCTGCCTGAATGCTTATATCAGTTGCCGTCCCCGTAGTTCCTCCCCATGGCTGATGCAACATTATCCTT
>Ga0257124_1001589_pt1 | contig 15795 bp, 16 predicted proteins | sample SI106_150metaG_FD_190154 | JGI IMG/M metagenome (GOLD analysis project Ga0257124, IMG submission 190154) | Marine microbial communities from Saanich Inlet, British Columbia, Canada - SI106_150 | ecosystem: Environmental > Aquatic > Marine > Inlet | place: Canada: British Columbia | collected...
CCTGCATATAATGTTCGTAATACCGAAATTGGCGGAATTATGGGTTTAAGTCAACTTAAGCGCCTAGATGAAAATATTCAACGCCGTACTGATAATTTTCATAGATTTCTGAAGCAAATCGATCCTGATAAATACCGCACAGATTTCAAATTAGAGGGCTCAAGTAATTACGCTTTTAATCTTATATTAAATAAACCCAACGACGGGTTTGTTATAAGGTTAATGGATAAGATGCGAGAATCCGGTCTTGAATTTAGGCGTGGTAGTGCAGGTGGAGGTAATCAAACTCGTCAACCATATCTTAAAGGAATTGTACCTAAAGATTATTATAAGAATTTCCCAGAAACTGAACATATTCACTTTTATGGGTTCTATATTGGTAATTTCCCCGACTTGAGGGATGATGAGATCGATGATATTTGTCATATTCTTAATTCAGTTGAATAATTAGCAATGACGGTAAGGACTGCAATTATTCTTGCAGGTGGGCTTGGGACTCGATTGAAAAAGACGGTACCTAACCTACCAAAGCCTATGGCACCTATTCGTGACCGTCCTTTTCTTGAGCATCAGATGGATTACTGGATTAAACAGGGGATCAATAGATTTATTTTATCTGTAGGATATTTGAAAGATTTAATTATTCAGCATTTTGGTAATACATACAAAGGTGTTGCGATTGAATACGCAATAGAGCACGAACCACTTGGTACTGGGGGTGGTTTATTATTGGCTGAAAAAGGATTAACCGAGCCCTTTCTTGTACTTAATGGTGATACGTTTATAGAAGTAGATCTTGACAATCTGTACGAGTTTCATTTAGAATGTAAATCTGAGTGGACATTTTCACTCTTTAGAACTAGTCAGTTTGAACGTTATATGGGTATGGATGTGAGTCCGAATGGTGAAATATTATCATTAAAGTCTGAGTCAAAGAAATCAAGCGGTTTAGCTAATGGAGGAGTTTATTTGATAGAGCCCTCGGCGTTAAGCTCATTAGCTTTCAAGGCTGGAGATAAGGCATCATTAGAGGATGAATTGTTGCCAAATTTTATTTATAATGGCGGGGTATTGTACGGTAAAGAATGCAAGGGAAAATTTATTGATATAGGTGTGCCAGAAGATTATTACCAGGCAATAGATATTTTATCTAATTAAAAATGATTGCTAACACTGTAAGAAAAAATAAGTAAAATTCTAAAAATTATAATATTCCATATTGTGCTTTATTTTGTAAGCGTATTGATGAGTAGATAATTTTCAAAAGTAAATAAAGGAGAAGAAATGTCGTACAATATTTTAGTTACTGGCGGTGCTGGTTATTTAGGTTCAACTATGGTTCCAGATTTGCTTGCAGCAGGTCATAAAGTAACTGTTTTAGATAACTTCATGTTCAAGCAGACTAGTCTTAATCATTGTTGTTATCATCCAAATTTTACTGTTATAAAAGGTGATATTCGTCAAAAAGATACCATGTCGGTATTAATGAAAGAGGCAGATGTAATTATTCCTTTGGCTGCACTTGTTGGTGCTCCATTATGTAGTTTAGACCCAATAGGAGCCACTACTATTAACCATGATGCAATTGAATTAATGCTTAAACTCCTTTCTAAGGATCAGATAGTGCTTATGCCTACTACCAATAGTGCTTATGGTACTGGAGACAAGGGTAACTATTGCAACGAAGAGTCTCCATTACGACCAATCTCACAGTACGCTATCGAGAAGGTTGAAATTGAAAAAGAATTAATGCAACAACCTAATGCTATTAGCTTCCGTTTGGCGACAGTATTTGGCATGTCTCCACGTATGCGTATTGATTTATTAGTGAACGATTTTACCTATAGAGCAGTTAACGACAAATTTATTGTACTTTTCGAAAGTCACTTTAAGAGAAATTATATCCATGTTCGTGATGTTTCTCGTGTTTTCCAGCATGCACTCAACAACCATGATGCAATGAAAGGTGAAATTTATAATGTTGGCCTATCAGATGCCAATGTTTCGAAGAAAGAGCTTTGTGAGTATATTCAAAAACAAGTGCCAGGCTTTATCTTTATTGATGAGCAGATTGGCAAAGACCCAGATCAAAGAGATTATATTGTGTCGAATGATAAAATAGAATCAACTGGGTTTAAGTCAGAGTTCTCATTAGATAGAGGTATTGGAGAGTTGATTAAAGGTTATGGAATGATTAAGAATACTAGGTATGGCAATATCTAAATCGCTTTATAGCGTAACAGATAAGATAAGAATACCAGTAATCAGGTTTCTTATAAAAATACTAGGAAGACTGTCTGTTGCGAATGAATATTATACGAACGGTAGAATTTTAAATATTTGCCGAAGATATCACCTTAAACAAGAGTGCAGTATTTTTGGAAAATACAGGAATAGCCTGACCGATCAGCAGTATAGGTTAGTTGATGTAATATATCAAGCTAATATTACATTTTTAAGTGGTAGTTGCGCAAAAAAGCAAGATATATTTACAACAAACTACGATATGAAAAATAGTAGTATAGGTAAGATATCTGTTGTGATGCCAAAATATATAGATTGCAATGTAGGCAATATTCAATCAGATATAACAAGTCACATTATTAGAAGTGCAAAAGAGACGTTATTAGATGTAGACATTTTTTTTTCCGATGATATTTCTTATTCAAATCATTCTAGTAAAGGTATGAAAATCTTTAAAGAATATTTGCTGAAAGAATCGCTAGATTGTATTGTGATTGATGGGAATTATATTCCTAAGCATAAAAAATCTATTAATTCTGAATTTTTGAATCAAATAAGAATTGAGCATAAAGTAAAAGTTGTAACTGTAATAGCAGATTGTTACGATGTTTCTTTAAACACATTAGGTTATTGGGTAGAATCATCTGACTTGGTGGTGGTTTTTTCTAATTGTAAAAAGCATATGGATAAGCTGAATGATTATGAAAAATCTAAGGTATTTTTTGCACCATTCCTTCCATTTTGTGAAAATAGCTTTGTTGGAAATTTAGAGAAAGATATAGATATGGGATACATTGGAAGCCGCACTAGAAATAGAGAATTATTTATGGACTTTGCACTCAGTAATGGCATGGATGTGTATTTAAGATTCCATGATAGAAGCACTAAGTTAGGCTTGTCTATTGATGAGTATATTCAGCTTATCAAGCGAACTAAAATTACATTTAACAACGGATGGGTTGGCGCAGGAGAGGATATTATGACTGGGCGTACTGCAGAGTCAATTTTAGCGAACACATTATTGATGTATGAGCATAATAATTCTCTTATGTATGATTATTTTATACCATTTATTCATTTTATACCTGTTTCAAATGTACATCAATTTATGTGTTATTCTCAATTTTTTTTAGAAAATGAAGATCTTATGACTAGTATGACAAAATCAACAAAAGAATTTTATATAAATCACTATTCTAGTAAAAAGTTTTGGACTAAGTTGATAGAAAAGTTATCTATCGACAAGTGTTAAGTGTCTCGGTAGCGGGCGTGTCTTTATTAGATTATAATGTTTTAGGTGTACACAGTGCAAAGTGATAATATTGACACCCCATTAGAATTGTTATTTGATTCAAATAATATATTGCCACTATCTAAAAATAGAATAATAGCATTAAGAAGGATTATTGATGGAAGAAAGGTTGCAATATTAGTAGGAGGTAGTTCATTAACTGAATTTCATGAAAGAATAGAAGAGTTTGAGAAGTATGATATTTGTTTTTTTGGCATTAATCGATTTATACAAGAGAGCCACATCCTTGGTAGAATTCACAAAAAATATTCTATTTTTATGAACAGCACAAGGAAGAATATGCCAAATCATTTTGATGATATATTATTTTTTCTCAATAGGGAAGAGGACAATATATTTATATCATCATTATATGGAGACGCATTTGGACTAATGCCTGATTCATTTAATTTTGGTAGTTTTAGTAAAGCGTATAACAACAAGCTTCTTTTTTTTTGGGTAGATGATCAAGGTTCATACCCTAATAAAAGTAACCCACTGGTATTTAATTCTGGAAATTCATTGATGGTATCAATACAGCTTGCAATAATTGGAAAGGCTAGTGAGATTATTCTATTTGGCGCCGACGGCTACTCTAAAAGAAATTCAGGTAGTGACTATTTTAAACATGAATTGTATAGCCCTGGAGATTACTATAATACTGGTGTTGAGGATACAAGGTATTTTTTTAATAGGAACTTTTCTAGGTTAATCTCAAATGTATACAGAACCTATAATTTAGAGAAAATCAATATAATAAATTGTTCATCTAACAGTAATTACTTATGGCTACCTAAATTTACATATGATGAAATATTGATTCACCTTGATAATCCTAAAAGAATTGGCGTATCTAATAGGTTTATGATATATGTTAGTTCTATTGTCATAAACTCATTTGTTATGGCATGTTACCATGCAAAAAGAATAAAAAACATACCAAAAAAAATAAGAAAAATTTTAGATGCCAAAAAATAAAAAACTAAGCGTACTAACGATCTCACTAAATCACGCTAAGTTTTTGAAAAGTACAATTGATTCTGTTTACAGTCAACAATTCGATAATCTTGAATACGTATTAATTGATGGTGGCTCAACTGACGGTACTATTGAAATCCTGGAAGGTTATTCTGATGTTGATTGGATATCAGAGCCTGATGGAGATTATGGGTTCTATTCAGCTTTTGTTAAGGGTTTAAATAGAATATCCGGGGATTATGTTATTCAGTGCTGCGTGTCAGATGGATTTTTAGATAAAAATTGGTTTAGGGATGGTGTTGAATTTCTTGAGAATGATCCTGAATGTTCTTTAGTTTGGGGATTAGAACAACAATTATCGGAAGATGGATATTTAGGCGCAGTTGCTCATTCTGAATATTTTGACGTGCCACCACCTGACGGCCAAACGGCATTTTTCAGTTGGTTGGCCACAGGTATTACATTTCCAGAGAGTAATTATATAGTTCGTGCAGACGTTCTGAAAAAATGTTGGCCAAATCTAAAATCATCACCTGAGCATCATAAAATACAACCTCATTTGGGGTTTATTTTTAACTTTCATTGCGCTAACTATAAGTCTAAATACATCCCCAGAGTTGTAAGTTGGGCAAGAGCGCATGAAAATCAACGCTTTGAGCGATTAAAGAGTATTGAGTATCCAGCTGCATTAAAATATCTAAAAGACATTAAACGAGTTAGGCGTGGGTTATTCTTTGGTAAATCTACAGTAACTTTAGTTGACAATTCTGAAGTTACTGTACTTGTCTTGAATTTTACAAAGAGAGTTGTCTTGTTGTTTGGTGTTTTATACCAAAAAATGCGTTACTCTAAAATCATTATTAAACCTATTAGCAGCATGTTTATTGCTTTATTTAAGAGATTAAAAATGTATGATAATAGGTAAGGCAATTAGTATTTATTTTATTGGGAATTTAAATTAATGAAAGCAGTAATTTTAGCAGGTGGGCTTGGTACACGGATTAGCGAGGAAACGGGTTTGAAGCCAAAGCCAATGATTGAAATTGGTCAGAAACCAATATTGTGGCACATTATGAAAATGTACTCTATGCACGGGGTAAATGATTTTATTATTTGTTGTGGGTATAAAGGGTATGTTATTAAGGAATATTTTGCTAATTATTTTTTGCATATGTCAGATGTTACTTTTTGCATGAAAAAAAATACCATGAAGGTTCATCACAACAAATCAGAGCCCTGGACAGTGACACTTGTAGATACTGGCGAGAATAGCATGACTGGTGGCCGTCTTAAGCGTGTGCGTGAATTTATTGATAATGAAGAGCAATTTTGCTTCACCTATGGAGACGGTGTAAGTGATGTGGATATTACTAAATTAATTAAGTACCATAAGTCACATGGAAAGGATGCCACACTTACAGCGACTCGCCCACCAGGTCGCTATGGTGCGTTAAACATAACAGATTCTGGTTTGGTTAATCATTTTCAAGAAAAGCCGGATGGGGACGGAAGTTGGATTAATGGTGGTTTTTTTGTTCTATCTCCTAATGTAATAGACCGCATTGATGGAGATGAAACAACTTGGGAGGCTGAGCCGTTAAATACATTAGCTGCAGATGGACAATTATCAGCCTTTAAACATAATGGTTTTTGGCAACCTATGGATACATTACGAGAGAAAAACCTACTTAATGATCTCTGGGATAAAGGTGTTGCTCCATGGAAAACATGGTAATTGATACTTCTTTTTGGCAGGGGCGCAAGGTATTTTTAACTGGTCATACTGGTTTTAAAGGCAGCTGGATGTCTTTATGGCTCAAGCAGTTAGGGGCTGAAGTTACAGGGTATTCGCTTAGCGCCCCTACCAGTCCATCTATATTTCATGATGCAGATGTTGAGCAATCATTGAAGCGGCATATACAGGGAGATATCAATGACCTTAACTTGCTAACTGAATCTATGCAGTTGTCCCAGCCAGAAATTGTAATTCATATGGCGGCACAATCTCTAGTGCGTGACTCATATATTGATCCTGTCAATACATATAAGACCAATGTTATTGGTACTGTAAATTTGTTTGAATCTATTAGAAAAACCTCAAGCGTTAAAGTTATTTTGAATATTACTACTGATAAATGTTATGAAAATAAAGAATGGCCTTGGGGATACCGTGAAAACGACCCTATGGGCGGTCATGATCCTTATAGCAGTAGTAAGGGTTGCTCTGAGTTAGTGTCATCTGCTTATCGAAGGTCTTTCTTTCAAGAATCTGGTACAGCTTTGGCGACTGCCAGAGCGGGAAATGTTATTGGCGGTGGAGATTGGGCAGTTGATCGCATTGTTCCTGATGCTATGCGAGCATTTATGAGTAGTGAATCATTATTAGTTCGTAATCCAAAGGCAGTACGTCCATGGCAACATGTACTTGAGCCATTATCAGGTTATCTTTTGCTCTGTCAGCAGTTATTTAACAATCCGAAAGATTATGCAAATGCCTGGAACTTTGGCCCCACTGATAAAGATGCACAACCTGTCTCATTCTTGGCCGATATTATGATGTACAGTTGGGGTGATAATGCAGAGTGGCATGTAGATGATAGTAATCATCCACATGAGGCATTTTATCTAAAATTAGATTGTTCAAAAGTAAGAACAGTACTCAAATTTGAACCGATATGGGGGTTGGAGCGTGCTCTAGATGAAACTGTGAAATGGTATAAAGCATGGCACAATCAAGAAGATATTAATGAGTTTACGTTGCGCCAAATAGAACTATATCAAAGAGAAAGAATGTCTAATGGGTAAACAGTTTAGGTTTGTTAGTACACCATTAGCAGGATTAATAAAGATAGAGAGAAATTTAATCTCTGATCATAGAGGCTACTTTAGTCGGTCTTACTGTAAAGAAGAACTAAAAGAGATTGGCTGTAATGAATCAATTGCACAGGCGAACTACACTTTAACAAGAAAAAAAGGGTCAATTCGCGGGATGCATTTTCAATATCCTCCACACTCAGAAACAAAAATTGTTACTTGTAGTCGAGGTAAAGTTATTGATATTGTGATAGATATACGTAAAGAATCACCAACATTTCTTCAGTGGCACGCTGAAGAACTTAGTGAAAATAATCACATATCCCTTTATATACCAAAAGGCTTTGCTCATGGATTCCAGACATTAACTGATGACTGTCAGTTAATGTATTTTCATACAAGTTTCTACGAACCTGAGTCAGAGGGGGTTGTTAATGCTTTTGATCCGCTGTTAAAGATAGAGTGGCCATTAAAGATGGTAGAAATTTCACAGCGTGATGAAAATGCTACTTTTTTAGATTCTAAATTTAAAGGTATAGATATACTATGAGATGTAGACACTGTAGTACCGAGTTAACACATACATTTATCGATCTTGGAAGCTCCCCGCCATCCAATGCTTATATAATGAAAGATGCATTACAAGAGGCTGAACGGTGGTACCCTTTAAAGGTAATGACCTGTGATCGTTGCTGGTTAGTACAAACAGAGGACTTTGTGAAGGCGGATGAAATGTTTGCAAATGACTATGCATATTTTAGCTCATATTCAACTTCATGGTTAAAACATGCAAAGAGTTATGTGGAGCAAGTATCATCAAAATTTAATTTAAATAGTGAAAGTACAGTGGTTGAAATAGCTGCAAATGATGGTTACCTTCTTCAGTATGTAAAAGATAAAAATATTCCATGTTATGGAATTGAGCCTACTCACAGTACTGCACAAGCAGCCAGAGAAAAAGGTATTGAGATAATTGAAGATTTTTTTGGTGTTGAAATTGCAAGTGGTTTGGAAAAACAAGGACGTCAAGCCAATCTAATGGTTGCCAATAATGTTTTGGCACATGTTCCAGATATTAATGATTTTGTAAAAGGTTTTTCGATATTGTTAAAACCTAACGGAGTGGCGACTTTTGAATTCCCCCATGTTCTTAATTTGATTAACAATAACCAGTTCGATACCATTTATCATGAGCACTATTCATATTTAAGCCTTACTGCAGTTCGCAATATTTTTGAGTTTAATGGTCTGACAGTATTTAATGTTGAACAGATTCCAACACATGGTGGTAGTTTGCGTATTTATGCGCAACGAAGTGATTTGGGCAGTCATAAAGTTAATACAAATGTGGTTAATTTGCAAAGGAAAGAGGATCAAGCGGGTATTAGTAGTATTGATATTTACCAAGGGTTTCAAGAGAAGGCGGAAGATATAAAAGTAAACTTTTTATCTTTTTTAATTAAGGCAAAGAAAAATGGACTTAGTGTTGCTGGGTACGGTGCAGCCGCTAAAGGAAACACTTTGATGAATTTTTCCGGTGTTCGTCCTGATCTACTTGCTTATGTGGTTGATAAAAGTAGCGCCAAACAGGGGAAATACATGCCTGGGAGTAGAGTGCCAATTGTGGATGAAATTCAATTAAAGAAAGATCAGCCAAACTATGTTGTTATATTTCCATGGAATATAAAAAATGAGGTTATAGAACAGCTCAACTATATCAAAGAATGGGGAGGAAAATTTGTTATATTTATTCCTTCTATGCAAGTCATATGATAAAAGTAGCTGTTACGGGCGCAAGTGGATTTATTGGCCAACATGTACTAAATAACCTTAACAATTTATCTGTTGAAGTTGTTGCAATTACACGTTTAAAGCATGCAAATTTACCAAAATTAGTTAATGGATTATGGGTAGAGATTGATCTACAAAATCCACCTGAAAACATGTTTTCATTAATAGGAAGCCCTGATATTTTAATTCATCTTGCATGGCAAGGACTACCAAATTATATGTCGCTCCATCATTTTGAGATAGAGTTGCCGGTACAATATGATTTTTTAAGTGCACTTATTAAAGAAGGTTTGCAATCTTTAGTTGTTGTTGGTACATGTTTTGAATATGGAATGCAGAGCAACTCTCTTTCTGAAGAATTAGATACAAAACCGTCCAATCCATACGGTTTTGCAAAAGATTGTTTGCGCAAACAACTTGAGTTTCTAAAAATACAGCATAATTTTAAATTAACTTGGGCTCGATTGTTTTATTTATATGGAGACGGACAGTCTGATAGTTCAATTTATCAACAGCTAAAAAGAGCAATTCAAGATTTTGAACCAAAATTTAACATGTCAAAAGGCGAACAGTTACGTGATTATTTACCAGTTGAGAAGGCTGCCCAATATTTAGTTAGTTTGGGGTTATTACAAAAAGATATTGGAGTTGTAAATGTGTGTTCAGGAGAGTCTATATCAGTTAGAAATTTAGTAGAAAATTGGTTAGATGAAAACAACTGGGGTATAGAGTTAAACTTAGGTTTCTATCCTTATCCAAATTATGAGCCTATGAATTTTTGGGGTAATTCATCTTACTTAAAGTTATTGTTAGATTATAATCTTGACAAAAATCTATATAAACTAGTAAAAAGTGAGCAAAGTAGTGAATAATTGTCCAAAATGCAATAGTAATTCCTCCCTTTTATTGAAAACTAAGGATTATAATCGAAAAGTAACAAATGAATTTTTTTCGTATAGAGAGTGCAATAAGTGTGGACTTATTTTTATATCTAAAATTCCAAAGAATCTGGGTGACTATTATAGGGATGATTATTATGAAATACCTTCTAAAAGTCGGTTGATTAAAACTTCCAATAAAATAGAGTATCAAGTTGAAATGATAAGAAAAATTGTTCCTAGCGGGAAGTTGCTTGATGTAGGATCAGCATTTGGTGTTTTTGTATATAAGGCAAAAAATCTTGGGTTTGATGTTAGTTCAATAGAAATGAATGAACTTTGCTGTAAGTATTTATCAAATAGAATCGGGGTGAAGGTCTTCCAGGGCGATAAACCGGAAAACATTATTCCAACATTGGGCCATTATGATGTCATTACATTCTGGCACAATATTGAACACCTATCAGAGCCATGGAAAGTATTAGAAGAGGCTACAAAAAAAATTAATCCAGGAGGTGTTATATTAATTGCAACCCCCAATCCTCGTTCATTCTCATTTAGATTATTAGGGCGTTTTTGGCCGCATATTGATGCCCCACGCCATGTTAATTTAATTAATGAAAGCTTGCTAACTGAGTACTTATTGGGCTATGATTTTCGTTTAGTCATGAAAACAACTAATGACAAAGGGGGGCGTTCATGGAATAGGTTTTCTTGGCAAAGAATGATAATGAATAACTTTTCTTCAAAGACAATGCGAAGGGTTGCATTTGTTATTGGATGGATTTTAAGCATACCGTTGTCTATTATTGAAAATAGGAATTTTAATGGTAGTGCCTATACTGCTATTTATAAGAAGTTTGGGTAGCTCCCTAACTAAGATAGAATTATGAAGTTTTCTGTATTACTACCAACAAGAAATGGTGCAAAGTATCTGGAGTCTTGTATTAGTTCAGTTCTTAGCCAAGAATATGATGACATGGAGTTAATTGTTTTTGACAATGCTAATACTGACAATACTGTTGAAATAGTTGAGTTATTCTCTAAGGATAAAAGACTGAAGTACTACAAAACTGATAGTGTAGTATCTGTTACTGATAATTGGAATAATGCACTAAATAAAAGCTCTGGTGATTATGTGTTAATGATAGGCGATGATGATTTTCTATTACCTGGATATTTTGATACCATAGATTCTATTATAGAAGAAAATAACTACCCAGATGGAATAAGCTATTGTGGTTATTTGTTCGTATATCCAGATGCTCTTGATAACAAAGTAAGTTATTATTCTCATCCTCACTTTAAATATGAAAATAGACTTATTGATAGTGAGTATGTATCTAAGGACCGGCTACAATCAATCGTTTTTGATATGTTTAAATTTAATAACAGAATACCTTTAAATGCTATCCCACATATCTGGTCAAGGCGACTTATTAATCGTGTAGAGGGCGAACTTTTTAGACCACCATATCCAGACCATTTTGCACTTAATGCGCTTTTATTAAAAGCTGACAATTGGATTTTTAGTGAGAAAGAATTGTATATAATTGGAGTGTCGCCAAATTCATATGGACATTTTGTTTTTAGTGATGAGAAAAAAGGAGGAGAAGACTATTTGGGCATATCTGGTGAGTTTCCTGGTCAACTTCCAGGAAGTACGCTAATAAATAATATGTATGTATGGTTGCAATTATTAAAAGAAAATTACCCTGAATATTTGCATAATATTCGTATATCTAGAGTAAGATATGTTAAACATCAAATCCATCATTGGATTGCTCAGTATAGACATGGAACTATAGATTTTCTCTGTTTATTAAAGAGATTTAAGCTACTGCCTATAAAAGATTGGATTGGCCTTGTATCTATTCTTTGGGATAAAAGAAGTCTTAATGCATTATATTTTATGTTAAAGAAAAGAAGTCCATCTAAAGTTGATACTTTTTACTATGGCCCTAAATCGTTGAATGGAGTTTTTACTTCTTCAGATTTATATCACAAAGTAATTAAGAATAGGTAGTTTTAATGTTTGATAATCTACGTGTTGGCTATGCCCCCTACTCAGATGATCTAATGTCACCTGGTGATCGCAGGAGATTTGTTTATTATTCGAATAAGAGAGGAATTGACTTTGAGATTGCTGATCCGAGTAGTGCGTACGATATAGTTTATGTTACTCATGGGGCGGATATAACGGTTTGGAGTAAGTACAATAAAGCTAAGGTGATAATATATGAAATTATAGATTCCTATTTAGCCGTTTCATCGTTTTCATTCTTTGGTTTTTTTAGAGGATTAGGAAAATATATTTCTAGACAATATAACCACTTAATATTTGACCAGAAGAAATCTATTAAGGCGATGTGTAGAAGGGCAGATGTTGTGATTTGTAGTACTGAAGAACAAAAAGACTTTATAAAACAATATTGTAATAACATCCATATTATTCTTGATGTTAAAAGTATGTATCATAATTATAAAATCGCTAGTCAATTTCAATCTACAGATAGTGTATTGAATATAGTTTGGGAGGGGTTGCCACATAATATAAAATCATTTACAGTTATCAGGGAAGCGCTTTCAACTCTAAGTAAACTGTATCAAATTAACATACATTTAATAACTTCATTGAAATACAAGAAGTACATGAATAGGTATATAACAAAACACACTGTAAATGAAATTAAGAAATACATAGATATTAGTAATGTGTATTTGTACCAATGGAATGAACTGACAGTCTCACATATTTCTAGTGCCTGCGATCTTGCAATTATTCCTATTAATTCAAATGACCCAATGGACCAGGGAAAGCCAGAGGATAAGTTATTAATATTTTGGCTGATGGGTTTGCCTACAATTGTTTCAGAAACTCCATCACATTTAAGAGCAATGAATAATGCCGGTTTATCAATGACGTGTAATAATACAAATGATTGGGTAAACACAATAAAACATATGGCAGATAATAAGGATATTAGAAACCAAGCTGCACAAAAAGGTTTTATTTATGCATCACGTGCGAATAGTGAAGAGAAAATAATGTCATTGTGGGACAATATGTTTAGCTCTATTATCGATACCAAAATTAATTAGTTATTATTATGAGATTCCTTATAACAGGTGGTGCTGGCTTTATTGGTTCGGCCGTTATTCGTCATATCATAACTAACACAGAGCATTGTGTTGTCAATGTTGACAAGCTTACATATGCTGGTAATTTAGAGTCATTAAAATCTATTGATGATAGCTATAGATATTTGTTTGAACAACAGTAATTATTTTTTAATTAAGGAGTATTAGTGAATCAGTGTTTAATATGTGAAAGTGAATACCAGTCATTTGTAGATTTTGGTAATATGCCAATTGCCAATGCATTTGCAACAAAAGAAATGTTAAATGATGAATACACCTTTCCTATGAAGGTAGGTTTTTGTGAAAATTGTAATATGGTGCAATTGGTTGAACAGCCTGATAGAGAAAGAATGTTTCATGAGAATTATGCGTTTTTCTCATCTACTTCAAATTATATGAAGGATCACTTTAAACGATTTGCCAATTCAGTTTCTAAGCTACAAGGCTTAGATAAAAATTCATTTGTAGTAGAAGTTGGTAGCAATGATGGAATTATGTTGCAAAATTTTGTGACTGATAATATTCCTTGTCTTGGAGTTGAGCCATCTAAAAATGTTGCTGAGGTTGCACAGAAAAAAGGCATTGAAGTTATAACAGAATTTTTTGACCAACCTTTGGCGGAGAATATAATTGCCACACATAAAAAGGCAGATGCTATCCTAAGTGCAAATGTAATGTGCCATATTCCTTATATGCATTCAATCTATGATGGAGTTAAAGTGTTGTTAAAGAATGACGGTGTATTTATTTTTGAAGATCCTTATCTAGGAGAGGTTATTGAAAAAACATCATTTGATCAGATATATGACGAACATGTTTTTCTATTCTCTGCTTTATCTATAAGCCATCTTGCGAATATGCACGATTTAGAGCTTATTGACGTAGAGTATCAAATCACTCATGGCGGATCGATGAGATATACAATTACACATAAAGGTGCAAAAAAAGTCTCTGAAAATGTAACTAACTTGATTAAAAGGGAAAAGAAATTAGGCCTTGATAGAGTAAAAACTTACTCTAGTTTTTCTGATAATGTGGATCAAATAAAGGATGATTTGATTAAGCTACTCAAAACATTAAAAAACGAAGGGAAAAAGGTTGTAGCTTATGGCGCTACTTCAAAAAGCACCACGGTTACTAATTATTTTGGAATCACGCTAGATTTGGTTGAGTGTATTTATGACACTACACCAATTAAACAAAATAAATTTTCTCCAGGAATGCATATTCCGGTTTTACCATATGAGCAATTTCATGAGAGTGATCCAGATTATGTGTTACTTTTTGCTTGGAACCATGCGGTTGAGATCATGAAGAAAGAAGAGAGTTATATGTCTAAGGGTAAACACTGGATTACATATATTCCTAAGGTTGAAATAGATTAATAATGATACTTTGCGCTAATCCATCAGCTCAGTTTGAGAGTCATCAAACTGAGATAGAAGAAGTGACTCTTGCAGTAATGCGTGGAAATCGATATATTTTAGGTGAAGAGGTGGCTTCGCTTGAAAGGGAGTTTGCAGACTATATTGGAACTACCTCAGCCATTGGAGTGGCCAATGGCACAGATGCTATTGAACTAGCATTGCGAGCTTTAGGCGTAGGATTCGGCGATGAGGTTATAACGGTATCGCATACCGCAGTGGCAACAATAGCTGCAATTGAAGCGACAGGGGCTGATGCTGTATTAGTAGACGTAGAGTCAGAATATTACACCCTGAACCCAGAGCAGTTAGAAGAGGTATTTTCTGTCAAAACCAGAGCAATTATCGCAGTTCATTTATATGGACAATCTGCAAATTTAGATGCAATTGCAGACTTCTGCCAAAGAAATAAGGTTTTTTTGATCGAAGATGCTTCTCAAGCTCACGGTGCTAAGTACAAAGATAAACGATTAGGTAGTTTTGGTGATGTTGGCTGTTTTAGTTGTTACCCAACAAAAAATTTAGGTGCTATTGGCGATGCCGGATTAATAACCACAAATGATACTGATTTAGCAACAAGGGTTCGAATGCTTAGGGAATATGGGTGGAATAATCGTATAAGTGAATACGCAGGCAGAAACTCTAGGCTTGATGAAATACAAGCAGCTATTTTACGAATCAAATTAAAGTATTTAGATTCAGATAATGAAAAAAGACGTCAGTTGGCTCGACACTATATGGCTAATTTAGCAGAGGTTCAGGTTAATCTTCCAGTGGTTCGAGCCAATGCCGAGTCTGTTTTTCATCTTTTTGTTTTGCAGGTAGGGCAACGTCAAGCACTTTTAAAATATCTTTTAAGTAAAGGTATTCAGGCTGGTGTTCATTATCCTGTGCCAGTGCATTTACAGCCAGCATATAAAGGTAGAATTTCAACTGTAAGTGATATGAGTGCTACTGAAAGCCTGACTGATAGAATCATCTCATTACCAATGTATCCAGAATTGTCTATGCAAGATGCAGAAAAAATTACCAATACTATAAAGAGTTTCTTTGAACAGGGTTAGTAATCTATGAAAGTTGTCAAAACTTCATTAGAAGGGTTTCTTGCTATAGTTTATCACCCCAAAACCTCTGACAACTTTTTAAAATTTCTTATATAGAACATCCTAAGAAGCCTTCTTCTTATTCTGGTTTAATTTTATACTTTCTTGGTACACATTCATTGGTTTTTTGT
>Ga0257124_1001591_pt1 | contig 15756 bp, 16 predicted proteins | sample SI106_150metaG_FD_190154 | JGI IMG/M metagenome (GOLD analysis project Ga0257124, IMG submission 190154) | Marine microbial communities from Saanich Inlet, British Columbia, Canada - SI106_150 | ecosystem: Environmental > Aquatic > Marine > Inlet | place: Canada: British Columbia | collected...
CTTAAACCGTTTAGAGAAAATCTAAAAGTTTTAAGAAGTTAGGTAAGGGAAAATAATAATTTCTTAAACCGTTTAGAGAAAATCTAAAAGTTTTAAGAAGTTAGGTAAGGGAAAATAATAATTTCTTAAACCGTTTAGAGAAAATCTAAAAGTTTTAAGAAATTAGGTAAGGAAAAGTAATTAAATAACAACTATTTCTTTAGGAGCATGGTTAAGAAAATAGAGTTATTGGCTCCTGCAGGGGGCATGGCTAATCTTAAAGGTGCTGTTGCAAAGGGTGCTGATGCTGTTTATCTTGGGATGAATAGATTTAGTGCAAGGGATTTTGCAACTAATTTTGATGAAAGATATTTGAAGAAAGCAGTTAATATATGCAAGTCAAATGATGTAAAGTTATATCTTGCTATGAATACTTTAGTTCTGAATTCCGAGATTGATGATTTTTTCAATCAATTGTCCTATGCTTATTCTTGTGGTATAGATTCTGTTATAATCCAGGAGGTCTCTTTTTTGGATATAATCAAGAAGAATTATCCTGATTTGAATGTGCATGTATCGACACAGGCAGGAGTTATGAATTCTAAGCATGTTAATCTATTGGATAAAGCAGATAGGATAACTCTTGCAAGGGAACTTTTAAAGGATGAGATAAAAAACATAAGGGATACTTTTTCTAAGGAGTTAGAGATGTTTTGTCATGGTGCTTTGTGTGTTTCTATGTCTGGGCAGTGTCTGTTTTCCAGCTTACTTGGCGGGAGAAGCGGGAATAGGGGGAAATGTGCTCAGCCTTGTAGGAAAAAATATGATGGCCGATATTATCTGTCAACTAAGGAACTTTGTTTGATTGAGAAGCTTCCCGATATGATTGATATTGGTGTTAATGCAGTTAAGATAGAAGGCAGGATGAGAACCCCTTATTATGTTGCTACAGTTACTTCAGTCTATAGGGAAGCTATTGATAGTTTTTATGATGGTAATTTTTCTGTGTCTAAACAGATGTTAAGTAAGTTGCAAGGTGCTTTTAGCAGGGAGTTCACAAAAGGCTGGTTTAATAATTCAAAAGATATATTTAATCGAGCTAAAGGAACTGGGGAGTCGTATAAAGGTAAAAAGGAGTTTTATGAGGTTAAGGCAGAGGGGTTTTCATCTGATAGGTGTAAAGTTAATTTTCAGCTGCCTAATATTGTTAGTGAAAAATCAAAGTCTAGAAACCTTTTGGTAAAGGTGGGTAATTTTGAGGATGGGATCTCTGCATGTGAGAATGGGGCTGATGTTGTTTATCTTGATATCTTTAATAGTGAGTTTAGTAATTTGAAGAAGAAAATAGACTGTAAATTATTTGGCGTTACTCCAAGGATAATGCTGGATTCTGATGTTAAGGAATTGGTTGATGTTATAGGGGATAAGAAACCAGATGGGTTATTTGCTGGTAATATGGGTGTAGCTAATTTAGGATTGAAGATTCCTTTACATTTTGATTATAATGTTAATTGTTTTAATGATATCGATGTTAATTATTTTCTTAAGAATAATATGTTTCCAATAATCTCTCCAGAGTTATCTTTTGATGATTTGATGAATTTTAGAAATAAGAATTTTGGGGTGTTTGTACATGGGGATATCAGATTAATGACTTTGAGGCATGAACTTAAGAATGGTGTGATTAAAGATGAACGGGGCGGGCTGTTTAGGGTTAATAAGATTAGGAATGGAAGCGAAGTTCTTAATAATAAAGAGATGGGTTTGTTTAGTAGATGTCATGAATTAATGGATTCTGGAATAAATAATTTTTTTATCGACCATTCAAAGAATGTTTCTGAGATTGTTGGTATTTATAGGAAGATATTAGATGGGCAAAAGGTTAATGATAATAAGATAAAGAAGAATTATGTTTTAGGTTGGAGTTTTAAGGGGGTTATTTGATCTCAAACAAAAAATTGATGTAATAACTTAAGAATGGTAATATTTATATAATCGCCGTTGTTCTGAATATTTTATGATTAATATTTATGATGAGAGTTTTAGGAAACAAGCTGTTCATTCTATGATCGATATTGTTGATGATCATGAAATGGCACTCTTTAGGGAGTTTCATGCTCAGTTGACTCAGGTGGCTAGAGATATTCAATCAGAAGTTGATATGTTAGCTAAGGATGAGGGCAAATGGTATAGGCCCAGCCATAATCTGGTTGTAAATTCATCAATGTGTGCAATGATCCAGGGGGGAGAAGCACAAGATGATATGTTTTATGTTGCTCAATTACATGATGCTGGTTATGAGGGTCAACATATAGCTATGGGCGGACCTGGGTGGGAAGATATAGGTGTGCGTGATAGGCATATGATTGTCGGTTCTGATTATTGTAGAACTATATTAACTAATGATGCTTATATTCTTGGATTAAATGGGGATCGGATTGAGGAATTGGCTCAGATGGTGGGAGTGCATGATAATCCTTATCTGGGAATACCTATAGTTGGTGAAGCAAGAGCTTTAAGATCAGCTGATAGATGTTTTGTTCCATCTGTAATTAGTTGGTATAAGGATATGCTTGCTTATGTTGTTTCTGAAGCTTATATGCAGAAAGTACATGATCTTGGTGGTGAATATAGTCCTGAGATGTTTTTAGATGCAAGGATTGCTTTCTTTTTTGATGATGGCAGTCCATTTGATAGATCTTTTCGTCCTGAGCTAGCATCTTTTAATGAGGGTGGGGGATGTGAGCCATGTTATACTCAAACAGAAAAAGGGATTGTAACAAGAATGATCCAATCTCGAATAGGAGAATTGGGCAAGTTGGGGGATATGTCTGATGCGTCTGATTTTAAGGGATTGATTAATGAAGCATATCTAAGTGAGATGAAGTGGCTGATGGCTCTTGCCTTTGAATAGTTGTTATAATACTATGTGGATAAGTTCTATTGTTATCTTTTTTAGTTATCTGAGAAAAATAGGATAAAAAGATTATTTATCAGCAACAATCTCTAAAATGTCACCATGTTTTAGCTTGTGTTCTTTTCCTACTGTCATCTTTGTTTTTACGTCTATAGCCCTTATGAACTTGTCTCCGAAATCTGTGTGTAATCTATATGCAAAATCCAATGCAGTCGTGTTTTCTGGCATGAGGAAACAGTCAGGAAGTACATTTCCGTTTTGGTCTTCTAGTTTATTTACTCCGCCTGGAAAGATTGCTATGTATTTTAACAAATCAAAGATTGCTTTGTCAAGGATCTGTTGAACTCCTGTTGTTTGATATTTATCCAGTATATTTGTTTTTATGAACCCTAATGCTGTTTTTTGTTTATCTGAAAGTTTTGATTCATCTTTTATCTCAAAGTTATTTTCTCCAGGTATGTAGTTCATCAGTTCGTGTTTTGCTGCTTCCCTTAGGGCTAGTTCTGATTCTGAACTGCATCTTATCAATATGTAATCTGGAAATTCTTCTTTTATCCTTTGGAAATTTTCTTCTGCACCTTTTACGTCTATTTTGTTGCAGGCAATTATCATCGGTTTTGTTTTGTTTCTTATTATTGAACCTATTTTTAGGAGGTCATTATCATCCCATTCTAGTATGCTTTTGTCAGTTAGATTTGAGTTATCAATCACTTCTTCAACCAGGTCTTCGGTTACACCTAATCCTACTAAATGGGATGCTATTGCTTTATGCACTTTGCTATGTGTTTGTTGTACTGATCTTGAGAATTTATCCCATCCTTTTTTCATCAGCCTTAAAATCCAGAAATCCAATTCTTCTTCCAGGAATTTTATATCTTTTGCAGGATCATGTGTTCCTGGCTCTACTGGTTCTCCTTTGTCATTTGTAGAGCCTGATATATCTACAACATGTATCAGTACATCTGCCTGTCTTAAATCATCTAAGAATTGGTTGCCCATGCCTTTTCCTTCATGAGCCCCTGGGACTAATCCTGCTACATCTATTAATTGCATAGGTACAAATCTTTTATCTCCTAGGACAAAACCTTCTCTGGGGTTGCTTGTTTTTCCGAATTGTTTAGCAGCATCTTCTATCTGGACATAACCTATTCCTGAATTTGGCTTTATGGTTGCGAAAGGATAATTAGCTATCTCAACTTCAGATAGAGTCGCAGCTTTAAAAAATGTAGATTTTCCAACGTTTGCTTTTCCTACTACTCCAACAATCATTTATTTTCCCCTTATTGTTTGTATTCTGGTTTATATAAAAAACTTTTGTTAGTATAAGTATGGTTTTTATAATTCTGGTAAGAAACAGGGATGATTTGATAAAAATCAATAACCCAACCGCCCCAATGGGAGGGGTATGCTGTTTGTATGGCAAACCTGCACTGAAGGGTTTTTGGTCATTCACATACCCTCACCCAGCCACCGCAAGCGATGGGGTATGTGAATAAATCAATAAATTACAAAATCAGATATACCATAGAAACAAATAAATACTAAAACAACCAAAAATCAGCATATGGACAATAAATTACAAAGAAATCTGGAGTTGATCTTACTATCATTAATAATAACATTACAGATAGCCGACTTTTTAGAAATACTCCCTGGAGATTTAGATTACATAAAAAAGATAATCTCATGGGCTGCTTTGGGATATCTATTTGTAAAGGCAAGTCCAACTAATATAATATTAGGTAATAAAAAGCCTCGATTTGATACTGTGATAATCTTAACTTATTTCTTCTTCATAATAAAAGACATGATAAGGTATGCACAAGTAGCAATTGAAGAAGCAGTTTTGTTCAGGGGCTTTTATGGGGTACTTATAGCACAAGCACCCTTAATAGAAAAATATTCGTTTTATTTGGGAGCAATACTTTTGGTATTTATTTCATTATACGCAGCATTAAAATTCTCCATAAAAAAACCCAGTTTCTTGGCAAACCTGCAGGAAAAAGGGAAGCCGCCCACAGAAATCTCAAAAATAATGACAAGATTCATAATAATATACCTGATATTAGTCGCATTCTTTATATTGATATTTAATCTAGCATCAGAATGGCTTGCAATAGCGTTAGATGCACCATTAACCATGATTGCAATATTCTTATATTTGTTTGTGGTTATAAGGTATCATAAAAAGTTCAATCCAACAAATTTTATACATAAGATTGGCAGCGTAGGTGAAAAGTTCTATAAACAATTTATAGAGATGTTTCATTATAAAAGGACATTTTATCTAGGTGTTATGGGGTTATTGGCCTTACATCTATTGACTGATATAGGGAATTTTATAATCCCTTATCTGATCGGTCTAAAGGATATACTTTATTTTGGCAGATTGGGTGGGGGGCATACAGCATTGATACAGTTACTTATAAGCGATATAAAATTCACGCAGGGGATTGCATCAATATCTCTTGTAGTCATATATATACTAAATGCAATTGCAATGCTGTTTTTGTTGGTTCTACCTACATTTGTATGGTATAGGCTATTTAAGAAAAAAATGCTCCATGTAAGCAGAACAACATTGGCATTGGTATTTTCATCTCTTATTTGTTTTTTATTGACACCAGCATTCTCTATAAAGAAAATACAGGCAGCAGGTATTGCTGGGGTTGACATACTGACTAAAAGCATATTAAACACAGATTCAATAATAAATATGATAATAATGGATAGGGTAACATCAATAATCATAGTAGCGATAGCATCGTTAATATTAGGCATAATCTTGTGGGCATTAGAATTCAACAAAAAGATAGAAAAAGACGCATTTATCATAGCAGTACTTACTGGTCTAATCTTTTTTGGTTTCTATATATTTTATTATTTCATCAGTTTGTATCAATACTACATTAATACTATCAAATTCTTATTAGGGTCATCTGAATTCCTGATTGCATTTTATTTTAGTCTATTTGCTATAATGACTGTGTTATTTTATGTTGGGGGTTATATATTTTTCATATATGAATTCTTTAAGAAACATTTTTTTAAGAGATTTAATATTTGAGAAGAAATATGTTGATTATTATACACTATACCCATAATCGGTATTAATTTGGGTCCTCAAATCAACTATACTAATACTTGATCCATCAAGAACATCATCTAATCTATCAAGGAACTTACTTACTTGACGTTCTTTATCCCTTTTCAAAAATTCTTCTATATTATCTAAATTATGATTAGCAACTCTCTTTTTTCCATCACTTAAAGTTGGATGGTTGGTAATTTTTGTATGTAAATCATTTAATTTAGTACCTACATCTGCAATAACATTAGGTGCTGCAGCTGGATCTACACCATTAACACTCACACCTTTAAACCCCCTTTTACAACCCTCATCAATAATACTGTTTAATAATCTATAAAATTCTTCATCTTCACCTGCAGCAAAATCCCACATCAATATTGGGTCGCCGTCATGTATCTTCATATTTTGTATATCAATCTCACCATTATCTATAGCTTCTTCCAAAGAACTTATAGCACATTTAGGTATCTGTTCATAATATCTACATGGATCTCCTTTCTTAAGTATAGTCACAGTTATATCTCCATCAGCTTCGACCATGTTTCTCTCGATAGTGCAGACATCAATTTCAGGTTCACTAGTATCGATTTCATCCAACAGATCTGATGTATCTTCTGGGTCTAATTCTACTGGGAGTGCTCCTGTAAAAGTGCAGTCAAACTTTGAATTTTTCTTCAATATCTCTGTTTCTCCTTCTTTACCTTCTAGGAATATATCCAGTTTTCCAGTTGAAGTAGTGTAACAATCAAAATAAGGGGTATCTATAGTTAAATCTCCGCCAGAGATAGAACTGTGGACTGTGCCATCTCTGATTAGGAATATATTCTTTCCTGTATCTGATTTAAGGCTATCCATAATCTCGGGATAATCACTCAAAACAGAAAAAGGAACCTCCCTTGAATTATCAACAAAATAGATTCGCTCAATTCCGCAAGGGATGGAATATTTTTTTTCAATAACAGAACCTTCTAGACCATACATAGATTCTATGTCAAGCTCAAGGTTTTTTTCTAAGAGGGCCAATTGTGCAACACATCCTTTCTCAGATGTTGTCTTTACTGCTTTAAAACCAAAAAAGATTGTAACTGCAATTACAATTAAGATCAATATCCAACTAAGCATATTAGCCTGAGATTTATTGTTCATATATTAACTCTAGAAATGATTATATAAAAACATTGCTATTGTTATTATTTTTTGTTAGGTATAATCATTCTTAGGTATTTGCTTAGTTAAAACGTGGCAGCAAATTACTATATATTATTACATAATTCTTACCCCTACTTTCTCTGAAAAATAGCAATATTTAAATATAAGTAGGGGTAAACTATAATTATGGCAATACTAAAAAAAAGAAAAATAGGAAAAAAACATTATTACTATATTGAACATACTTATAAATTAGGCGGGAAAGTAAAGACCTTAAGCAAATATCTTGGCACAAAAAGACCAAAAGATATTGAAAAAATGAAAAAGAAGATTGAACTTGAGGTAATGAGAAAATTATGGAAAAACCCCCTTGCTACAATAAAGAAAGAATTTACAAAAGAACTGAAAAAACTTCCAAGAACAGCTATAGAGAAAAAGATAGAATCATTTATGGTCAATTTTATTTACAACTCTGATAAGATTGAAGGGAGTAAGCTTTCATTCAAAGATACCGTTAGTTTATTCCTGCACAATACTACTCCTAAAAACAAACCATTAAATGACGTAAAAGAAGCAGAGGGTCACAAAAAAGCATTTTATGATATGATAAATAAAAAAGGGGATATTAATCTAAAAAAAGTATGTCAATGGCATTCAATGATATTTGGTGCTTCTGATTCTGATATCTCAGGCAAAATAAGGTTGCATAAGATTGAAGTTACTGGAAGTAGAACTACATTTCCAGTTCCAGAAGAACTCGATAAATTACTTAATGATTTTTTTAGGTGGTATAATAAAAACAAAGACAAATATAATCCAGTAGAATTTTCTGCGTTAGTTCACTTGAAATTTGTCACGATACATCCATTTACAGATGGAAATGGGAGGATAAGCAGACTTCTGGCAAACTATGTTTTGTATAAAAACAGATATCCTATGTTTAACATGGAATTTAATGATAGGAAATCTTATTACCATCACCTTGAAACAAGCCAGCTATGGGGAGATGCAAAACATTTCGTCAGGTTTTTTGTGAAGAAATATATCAATGATAATAAAAGATATATTGATTAAGAAAAGAATTATAAATAGAAATAATATACAATACAAATATGGCAAGAATAACTATCGACATTAACAAATCAGTAGAACAAAACGCTTCTGTCTATTTTGAAAAGGCTAAAAAGGTAAAAAGAAAGATAGAAGGGGCAAAAGAAGCATTAGAGATAACAGAAAAAAAACTAAAAAAATTAGAAAAGCAAAAATTAAAAGAAGATAAGATAAAAGAAGAACAACCAGAGATAATAAAGACAAAAAAAGAATGGTTTGACAAATTTAGATGGTTCTACTCTAGTGAAGGATTCTTAGTTGTTGGCGGAAGGGACGCAGCAACTAATGAAATTGTAGTCAAGAAACATACAGAAAAAGGCGACCTTGTATTCCATACAGATATGATCGGTTCACCTTTCTTTGTGATACAGGCAAAAAACAAAGAGATAGGTGAAAAGACAATAAAAGAAACAGCAGATGCTACAGTCACATTCTCAAGAGCATGGAAACTAGATATGCAAAACTCTTCTGTTTTTTCATGCAATCCTGATCAACTGACAAAAGAAGCACCTTCTGGAGAATACGTTCCAAGGGGCGGATTTATAACAAAAGGAAAATTAAATTATATTGAAAACAAGGTAAGTTGTGCATTTGGAATATATAATGGGAAGGTGATGGCTGGTCCTTTAGATTCGATAAAAAAGAACTGTAAAACCTATGTGGAGATAGAACAAGGAAGGGAAAAAGGCAGTTCTATAGCAAAATACATTCAAAAGAAGATAGGTGGTAATATAGATGATATCATAAGGGCCTTGCCCAGTGGTGGGTATAAGATTAAGAAATGACTCACCCCATATAATTATAATAGGATTATAGAAAAGTTTATAAATAAATAACCCTTACTAAGGTTATTATAACCTAAATGGTGATTAATATGGAATTTGAAACATTTCTAAAAAGAAGCGATAGATCAAGGAAGATATTTGGTAAGAAAGAGCTAGAGATAATTTACAAACAGCTCCAAGGACTTAATTTGACACAATCAGAAAAAAATAGGCTTTCCAGAGACATAAGACCCAAGTTTAAATTTATAGAAGAATGCTCAAGATTCCATAAAGATTTTGACATAAAAAAAAATAAAAGCAATAACGATATAATAAAGAAAACAGTTGAAGAGATAATAAATCACAAGTTTGCAAGAAGAATTAAGAAAATTCTTCTTTTTGGATCTTTTGCAGACAATACATTCATAAAAAGATCTGATATTGACATATGTGTTATTTTTAAAGATAAAATATCATCAGAAGAAGCCACGAAATTTAGGATTAGGATATCTGGGATGGTTTCTGAAAAAGTAGATATACAAGTATTTAATATATTACCAAAAAAAATAAAAGATAGTATAATAAAAAACAATAAGATATTATTTGAAGAAAAAGATTTTAAAAATATAAAATACACATTAAGGGGAAAATGGAAAACTCTAGGATAGATGATAAATTAGTATTTAATTCTGTAACAGAAGAATTAGATAAAGATGTAAAAAAGTTTATTGATAAAATAAAATGATCCAAAAATTCAAATGCATCCAATGCGGCCAATGCTGTTCACATATAAGGGGCATGATTTCTGAAGAAGAAAAGAAATTCTTAGAAGAGTTTGCTTATGGGAAGCTGCCTTTGATCCAATTATTCCCTATAGAACGTATGTCTTTTCCATTATTTGATTTTGAGGCAAAACGATTCAAACAATGGGAAAAAGACGTTGATATAGACGCTAAAATAAAACCATCAAGGGTTATCTTGGATTTGAATACTAACAAATCCATAATATTCACATATTATATGGATTATGATTCCTGCCCTTTTCTAAAAGATAATAAATGTTTGATTTATGATAAATATAGATCATTTATATGTAGACTATTTCCATTTAACAAAGGACCTTTCTTAAGAACCGGGGATAAGTTCAAAAATGAAGAGATGTTTGGTTCCTGCCCATCATTAAATGATATTTTGCCTAATCTGGAAAAAAATGATAAGGGTATATTGGTAAAACAATTGCAAGAAGTATTTGGAAGTGACTTCCTGAACATAATACAATATGATTATATGACTGAATGGGCAAACAAATTGATAATAGATCTGATCAGGCAAAAAAAGATAAAACCTGCTATGAACTACCCTTATAAGTTCCTCTTAAAAAGGATAGAAAATTCTGAAAAGATAGATATGATGGACTTTTTAGTTGAAGAAAAAATAAAAACAAAACAAGAAGTAGATAGTTTAATAAACAGATTCGACAATAACTTAGATGCTAAAGAAAAATTAGAAGGATATTTAAGATGATATCAACAAAAGAGATGAAAGAACTGGAAGATAGTTGTGGAATCTCTAAAGTTACACTTATGGGAAACGCAGGAATGGGTATCTATAAGATAATAAAAGAAAGATTTACTGAATTAAATGGCAAAAGAATTCTGATTATATCCCACCATGGAAACAATGGAGGGGATGGTTTTGTTGCAGCTAGATTATTATCAGAAGAAGCAGAAACAGACCTATTATTCATAGGGGATGAAGCAAGATTCAAAGAGGAAGCAAGAATCAATTTTAAAATGATAGAAAACAATGATAGGATACAAATACTGATTGATTCAGACCAAATAGATTTTGATGATTATGATATAATAATAGATGCAATACTTGGGACGGGTACTCAAGGTGAACTAAAACTTTCGAACGTAAGTGAGAACGGTTTAGAAAAACCAAGGGGTTTTCTAAAAGAGCCAATTAAGTCTATAATTGATTTGATAAATGATTCAAAAGCATATAAGATAGCGGTTGACATCCCTACTGGTTTAAATCCAGATACAGGAGAGATTATAGATAAAGCAGTAAATGCAGATTTAGTAATTACTTTTCATGATATCAAAAATGGTTTGGAAAAACTAAAAGATAAAACAGTTATTGTCGATATTGGAATTCCTGAAAATTAAGGTTTTACAGGAAATCCCAGGCTGAATTCTGCCCATGCATTTTGCATATTACCATCAGAAGGTTGACCACTAGACTCTGCTCTTAGATATCCACCCATAAGTTCTGCATATCTTTTGCAAATGTTTAATCCTAATCCTAATCCTTTGCTTCTAGGATCTTTCTTAAAAGGCTCAAACATATCTTTTTTATCCCCATTTGTAAAACAACTGCCAGTATTTCTTACATAAAGTTCCTGCCTTCCGTCTCTTAATCTATACCCTACAGTTATACTTGTATTTTTTCCACCATGATTAACAGCATTTTTTAATAAGTTAGGAAGGATTATATCTCTTGTTATGAATTGATCTGTATAAACCATATTCTTCTCGCTTGGCAATGTTTCTGGTTCATAATTGACCTTAAGATCTAATCTGGATATACAATGTCTGACAACGTGAAGATAAAGATCTGTATCCAACAACATGACCCCATACGTAGGATTCATAAGATTATGAAGATTAGTTATCATAGATTCCATATGCCTAGCAGCATCATAGATAGTATTAAGATTATTTCTTAATTCAACCCTCAACTCATCAAGGGGTTTGTCTTTATCAAGAGCTTCAAGGCTAAGTTCAGCAAAACCAAAAGCACCAGCAAGGGGAGCTCTAAAATCATGCATAATAGTCTCAGTCAATAATTTTTTGGCATTTAATTGTTCACGTAAGTCAGCAACTTCAGTTTCATATTTAGCCGATTGCCTCCTTAATCCCCCAGCTTCAGCTTTACTTTGAGTTAATTCACCATTACTTTGAACTAAACTAGCTTCAAGTTCTTCCACTCGTGCTTCAAGTGAACTAGTATTATCTTGTGAATCTTGTGTCATCTATCCTAGTAAAATGAAGCACTGTTTAAAAACATATCTCTTATTACCACCATAAAATGACTAAAATTACCAAGAAACAAAAACAAAATTATTTATATGGCAGACATATAGGTTAAGACAATGATGGCATATCTTATTCAGGATATTGTATAAAAATATGAACATAACAAAAAAATATATAAAACTCCCAAAAAGAAAAACAAATTCTCATAAAGGGGATAATGGAAAGGTTTTGGTTATAGGGGGTTCTAGGGATTATGTTGGGGCAGTTACACTAGCTGGTTTGGCTGCATTAAGATCTGGTGTTGATTGGGTTACTGTTGCTGTTCCTGAGAAAGTGGGGTATGCAATCCATGCGTTATCTCATGATTTGGTCGTAAAAAAATTCAAGGGGGAATATTTTAGGCTATCGGATGTAAGGGGCATCTTGAGGTTGGAGAAAGATTTTGATGCTGTCTTGATAGGAAATGGCATAGGTGCTAAGTCTGGATCATTTGTAAATGGGTATATCAAGAAAACAAAAAAACCCCTTGTTATTGATGCTGACGCAATAAAAGCGATTAAATTGCAGGATGTAAATAACGCAATAATCACACCCCATAAAACAGAGTTTAGAACATTGCTAAAAAACTCAGGATTAAGTATGAGCAACTACAGAAAACATCTAAGAAACAATATAATAATACTAAAGGGCAAAACAGATTTGATAATAACATCATCAAGAATATATGAAAACAAGACTGGCAATCCTGGGATGACAAAAGCAGGAACAGGTGATGTTCTGGCAGGATTATGCATAGGTTTCTTAGGACAGGGATTAACATTATTGCAATCTTCGATAAACGCAGCTTATTTCAATGGCTTAGCAGGAGACATTTTATTAAAAAAGAAGAAAGGATTTACTTATTTAGCATCTGATTTAGTCGAAGAGATAAAAAGAATTGTAAATTGATCCAATTATTGCTATCAAAATACTTTAGTTTAGTAATATACTTCTGATAAAACTCATAATCAAAACATTTAAATACTATTAAATTGAATATTAATAAAGATATCATAAAAATACTATATAAATACTATAAAAAATAATAGTATTTATTAACTTAAGAATAAAAACCAAAATGGTAAAGATACAAAAACTAACATCAGGTCAATTAGTGATTACAATACCTAAAAGGTTAGCAGAATATGAAGGTTTGATAAAAGGTATGGACCTGGAATTCAAGAAACACAAAGTAGGGTTCTTACTGGAGATAAAAAAATGAAATTCATAACCGGATTAGTACCCAAGATACAATCATTGTTTGTCACAAGCCATTCTAATGATATATTCTTTGATATCGGGATGATTATAATATTAGCAACAGTATTTGCTTTTATTGCAAGAAAACTAAAACAGCCGCTTATCCCAGCATATATATTTACAGGGCTATTGATAGGTCCTATATATGGGATCATAACAAGTAATGCATTAATAACTACTTTATCTGAGATTGGGCTTGCATTCTTACTTTTTATTGTTGGCCTGGAGATGGATCTCAAAAAACTAAAAGATGTTGCAATAGTTTCAGGGCTAGGTGGGACAATAAGGAGCATATCTATGTTCACACTCGGATTTATTATAGCATTGGTACTAGGATTTGTAAGGAAAGAAGCAATATACATCGGAATTATAATAGCATTCAGTTCAACAATGGTAGTGATAAAACTATTATCCGACAAAAGGGAGCTGGATACACTGCATGGAAGAATTATAGTTGGGATATTATTGATGGAAGATTTGCTTGCTATATTTGCATTGTCTATCTTAAGTTCATTAAATGGAAATTCATTTCTGGCAGTGATTTCTACAATACTAAAGGGGGTATTAAGTGTAATTATTATCTATACTCTGACAAAACATGCTTTCCCAAGAATATTCAAAGTATCTGCAGCAAGCCAAGAACTATTATTCCTAAGTTCAATCTCGGTTTGCTTCTTATTCTCAATGATAGCATATTACCTGAATTTCTCAATAGCAATAGGTGCATTCCTGGCAGGATTAAGCTTAGCTAACTTGCCTTATAAAATAGCAATAATAGGGAAAGTAAGGTCATTGAGAGATTTCTTTGCAACAATATTCTTTGTATCACTGGGCATGGAATTGATGATAGATCAAATCAGTACTATAATCAAGCCATTGATAGTACTTTTGATTTTAGTATTATTCATAAAACCCTTGATTACATTATTCTTATGTTCGTTTTTCGGATACAAAAAAAGGATATCTTCTTCAACTGCGCTATCTTTAGCTCAAACATCAGAATTTTCATTGATAATTGTGTCTCAGGGTTTGCTTCTTGGTCATGTATCAAAAAACATATTTACACTGACTGTACTTGTAGCAATCATTACAATGACTACAAGTTCATATTTGATAAAGTATGGGGACAATGTTTATCAAAAAATAAAGAAATACTTAAAGCCATTTGAAAAATTTACAGAAGGATATGATGATCTTGAATATCTTCCAAAAAGGAAAAAGATAGATGCAATACTATGTGGTCATGATAGGATAGGTTATAGTATAGGAAGAACGATAAGAAATATGAACAATAATATATTAGTAGTTGATTATAATCCAGAGATAGTAAAAACACTTATCAAAAAAAAGATTTCATGCTTGTATGGGGATATAGGGGATACAGAAGTTTTAGATAGGCTTCCATTTGATGAGGCAAAAATAATAATCTCAACAATTCCCAGCAGAAAAGTAAACAAAACACTGATAGAAAAAGTAAAAGAATTTAACAAAGAAGCTACAATTTATGTAACTGCGACATCTGTAGAAAAAGCACTAAAGCTTTATGAAGAAGGAGCAGATTATGTCATACTCCCTCATTTCTTAGGGGGGGATCATGTTTCGTTGATGATCGAAGAATTCAGCGACGATTATAAAAAGGTAATTAGAAACAAACTTAAACATATAAAAGAATTAAGACATAGAAAGAGCATAGGACATGAGGCACCAAGACAAAATGTACATGAAAACTAATGGATATAAGGAGCAGGCAAAACTGCTTGATCCAATCATGAGGATTGGAAAAAATGGATTGACAGACAACACGATTAAAGAGATTGAAAAACAGCTAAAAAAAAGAAGATTGATTAAGATAAAGATGCTAAGAGCATTCTTTGAAGGAAAAAATAAGAAAGAAGTTGCAAAAGAGATTGCTGAAAAAACAAATAGTATCTTGATAGATAGCGTCGGTTTTGTCGTAGTACTGTTAAAGAAAACAAATGCTGATTAAAACATAAATTATATATAAACAAAAAACATAACATACTCAAAAAGAGGTGCGATATATTGTTGGATCCCAAAGAACTGTTAAAAAAAATTGGAGATGGAAAAGAGGATATTGAATTATCTAGAGATGGAAAAACCAAAACAGCTACTGGTTATCCTAAACCATCAGGCAAATACAGGTTATTTGTAGAGGGATATAATATATCAATAGAAGAACCTTACTTCTGGCTCTTACATTACCTTAGGTGGTTTCATTCATTTATTCATATAGATAAGATAACTGATGTGTTCTCTGCTGCAGAAAACTCTGCTTTTTTTGGAACATCACAACAAAGACTAGGACTTCAACAAGACAAAGTTTCACAATTTTTAGCAACAATAGGCAAGATGGTAAAAGAACTATTCCAGCTAGTTAGGGAA
>Ga0257124_1001593_pt1 | contig 15734 bp, 15 predicted proteins | sample SI106_150metaG_FD_190154 | JGI IMG/M metagenome (GOLD analysis project Ga0257124, IMG submission 190154) | Marine microbial communities from Saanich Inlet, British Columbia, Canada - SI106_150 | ecosystem: Environmental > Aquatic > Marine > Inlet | place: Canada: British Columbia | collected...
TGGGTAGTTCTATTAAGCTCTGTTTAGTGGCAGAAGGTAAAGCCCATATATATCCAAGGTTTGGCTTAACATCAGAATGGGATACGGCTGCTGCACATGCTGTAGTCAATTCTGCGGGCGGAGAGGTCGTTAATAATGAAACTAAAATGCCATTGAAATACAATACTAAAGATTCATTACTTAACCCTTATTTTATAGTTCAAGAAAAATTAGATATACCCTTGTGAAAATATTAATTGAGCTCCCCACTTGGCTTGGTGATTGTGTTATGGCAACACCAGCCATTGAAAATATCGTAAATTTTTATAATGAAGTGGAAATTACGTTTATTGGCTCATTTATTTCAATCGAAGCGCTCAAAAATCATCCAAAAGCCATAAAAACATTCGTTTTTGATAAAAAATACATATCTTTATACAAAATATCACGTGATTTAGGTAATTTTGATGCATTTTTCTCATTTCGAAGCTCAATACGTTCAAAATTTCTCAAATTTTTAATATCAGCTAAAAAGAAGTATCAATTTGATAAAAAAAAATATAAAAATCGTCATCAGGTAGAAAAATATAACGATTTTATCAATGATAGTTTATCGATTGATTTAACTGCTGGGAAATTACAGATTTATGGCTACAATATTGCTAAAAGTGAGAAGAAAATATTAGGAATAAATCCTGGCGCTTCATACGGCAGTGCTAAACGCTGGTATCCTCAAGAATTCGCTAAAGTAGCAAGTGAGTTGTCTAGTAAATATAATATTGTTATCCTTGGCGGCCCTAGTGAATCTGATATTGCTAGAGATATTGAGCGAGCATTAATTGATAGCGGTATTAAAAATTATAAAAATATTGCTGGTAATATGACAATTACAGGTCTGATTAATCAGATAGCAAGATTAGATTTGTTTATTACTGGCGATAGTGGTCCTATGCATATAGCTGCCGCTTTTCAAGTGCCAACAGTGGCAATTTTTGGGCCAACTAAAAACAAAGAAACTTCTCAATGGATGAATAAAAAAAGTATTATTGTGAAAAAGAATTTGGATTGCCAGCCGTGTATGAAACGTACTTGTCCATTAAAGCATCATAATTGTATGAGTCTCATTAAGTCAGTCGATATATTGAATGCAGTAAATAAACTTATTTAATAATGTGAATTCACCAATTTTGTAGGTACTGTAAAAAACTTTCTGTAAATTCAGCAAAGGCACTTGTTTGAATTTTTGCTTTTAAAAAAAAGTAAAAATAAAAACTCAAAAAAGTGCCCATCATCTATTCTATTGTTTTTTCGACAAAATAATAGAGGTGATAAATGATAAGCAATAGTAATTTTAAAGATTTTAAGCGTGTTGATGATAGTAATTTAAACAGTGTGCATGAGCTAATCTCAACCTACGGCATGGAGGCCATGCCTCAGGCCATGGAGATCTTGTTTAATGAAGCGATGCGCCTAGAACGAGAACAGCACCTTGGTGCTGGGCATTATGAGCGTAATAATGAGCGTCTTGATTATGCTAATGGCTATAAGCCAAAACGCGTTAAGACGCGTATTGATCAATTAGATTTATCCGTACCGCAGACACGTGATAGCGATTTTTATCCTAATTGCTTAGAGAAAGGACTACGCTCAGAGCGAGCCTTAAGCATTGCACTTGGTGAAATGTACATTAATGGTGTTAGTACTCGCAAGGTTACTAATATTGTTGAAGCTATGTGCGGCTTTGAGGTCTCAGCACAAATGGTATCAAATGCCTCCAAAGAGCTTGATGCTAGCCTTGAGGCTTGGCGCAATAGAAGTCTAGGTCAAATGGATTATTTGTTGGTTGATGCTAGGTATGAACAAGTTCGTGTAGATGGACTGGTTAGAGATTGTGCTGTATTAATTGCGATCGGTATTAACCCTCAAGGTAAAAGAGAGGTGCTGGGCACTCAGGTTAGTTTGAGTGAGGCTGAAGTGCACTGGCGTGAGTTCTTTAAAGATTTACATAAACGAGGGTTGCATGGCGTTAAATTACTGGTTAGTGATGCTCATCATGGTATTAAAGCTGCAAGGAAAGCTATCATGCCAAACGTTGCTTGGCAACGTTGCCAGTTCCACCTGCAACAGAATGCTCAAAGTTATGTGACTAAGCGCAGTAAAAAAAGTGAAGTGGCTAGTGACATCCGCGCAATCTTTAATGCGGCCAATCAAGATGACGCCAAGCGTCAACTTGGTTTGTTTGTTGAGCGTTATCAGAAATCCATGCCTAAGCTCAGTCAGTGGGCTGAGGATAACATCCCAGAGGGCTTAACAGTGTTTGGTATGGACTTATGTGAATTTAATAGAAAACGACTCAGAACAAGTAATATGATTGAGAGACTTAATCAGACTGTTAAGCAACGAACCAAGGTGGCAAAGATATTTGCTAATGAAGTGTCTTGTTTAAGACTGGTATCTGCTATTGTAATGGAAGTGTCAGAACAGTGGGTTGGCGGCAGAATGTATTTGAGGGTAAAATAGAGAAAATGGAGATGGAATAGATGTCAATTTACAGAAAGAAGTTTACTTGACCATTTTGTAACTAAACTACTTGTTAGACTTATGGAATATATATATAAATATCTCAGCATAAAAACATCTTAATACAGTGTAAGTTTAGGCAAAATAATTATGAGTTACTGAGAGTAAATTGAATAACTATGGACTTTATCAACCTAGGAATACAGCAAAATCGAATTAAAAGTCAGATTGACATTAATATAGCTAAAGTACTGCAGCATGGATGCTATATTATGGGTCCTGAGGTTAATGAATTGGAAGATCTTTTAGCAGATTATGTTGGGACAAAATATTGTATAGGTGTTTCATCTGGTAGTGATGCTTTGCTTATTGCAATGATGGCATTAGGAATTGGCCCCGGCGATGAAGTAATTACCACTCCATTTACTTTCATTGCCACAGCTGAAATGATTAAGCTCTTAGGGGCTAAGCCAGTTTTTGTTGATATAGATCCACAAACATATAACATAGATCCTGTAAAAATTAGCTTAGCTATAACAACTAATACCAAATTAATTTTACCAGTTAGTCTCTATGGACAATGTGCTGATATGGATGCAATTAACACTATTGCAAAACAACATGGTTTTCCTGTGCTTGAAGATGGTGCACAAAGTTTTGGTGCTACTTATAAAGGAAAAAAATCATGCAATCTATCTACAATTGGCTGTACAAGTTTTTTCCCGAGTAAGCCACTTGGTTGCTATGGGGATGGTGGAGCTATATTTACTAATGATGATTTTTTAGCAACAATAATGCGTGAAATTCGTATTCACGGCCAAGATAGGCGCTATAGCCATCCAAGGCTCGGCATTAATGGCCGTTTAGATACAATACAGGCGGCAATTTTACTGGCTAAATTTAAAATATTTCCTGATGAAATTATTAAGAGAAATAGGGTAGCTGAACGATATACAGCCAGTATTAATGAGCTACAATCGACTATTGTAGTTCCGAAAATTCACCCTAACTGTACAACAGTTTATGCGCAATATTCAATCCTTGTAAATAACCGAGAGAAGTTTATAGCTAAGCTAAAAAAAATAGATATTCCAACTGCAATTCATTATCCATCCCCGTTACACTTACAAACACCATTTTTGAATAATAATTTAAACCTTGCTATTGTAGAGGACATAGTAACAAAGATAGTTAGCCTCCCAATGCATCCTTATCTTAGTATTGAAGACATAGGGAAGGTTTGTCAAGCAATAGAATAATGAAGAACCATAAAAATAGAGTGACACTATTAGAAATATTTGTTAACCCTTATTTTTGCATGTGGCCATTGGAGAGAATCGGTCAGTTATGTTTAAAGAGTCCTAGTTAAAAAAGATTGTCTAGCTTGTGCGTAAAGTGTAAAATTCATAACTTAAAATCTATAGGTTTATCTATACCTATATGGCGGTAGCGTGCCTAGTAAATAAGAGTTAATATCCATATCTTTATTGACAAAAAGCATAGAATAAACTAGATTTACTGTTTAATTTTTAAGCCAATGTCTCTTATTACTTTCATATGATAAATTCTAACGATAAAATTTACATTGCAGGACATAATGGCATGGTTGGTTCTGCAATTATTAAGAGGCTACGTCAACAAGGTTTTGTCAATATAGTTACACGATCCAGTTTAGAGTTAGATTTAACCAACCAACAGGCGACCCATAATTTTTTGAAAGATGAACGTCCAGACTATATAGTTATTGCTGCAGCTAAAGTTGGTGGTATTCATGCTAACAACAGTTATCCTGCTGATTTTATTTATCAGAATTTATTAATAGAATTAAATCTTATTCATGGAGCTTATTTAGCAAGAATCAATAATTTATTATTTTTAGGTAGTTCTTGCATTTATCCAAAAGAATCATTGCAGCCAATTAAAGAAGAATACTTATTAAGTGGCTATCTAGAATCGACTAATGAACCTTATGCTATTGCAAAGATAGCAGGAATTAAATTATGTGAGTCATATAATCGTCAATATGGTACAGATTATAGGAGCATTATGCCAACTAATCTTTATGGCCCTAATGACAACTTTCATCCTAAAGATAGCCACGTGATTCCAGCACTAATTAGGAAGTTTCATGAGGCAAAAATTAAAGACAAACCGTTTGTTGAGGTTTGGGGTAGTGGTAAACCAATGCGTGAATTTCTGCATGTGGACGACATGGCAGATGCATCAATTTACATTATGGGTCTTGATAAAGAGATATTAAAAAAAGAAATTAAGCCAATGCTTTCTCATATTAATGTTGGTGCAGGTATAGATATAACAATTAAAGATGTTGCACAATTGATAAAAGAAGTTATTGGTTTTAATGGTAATATTATTTTTAACCTTAAAATGCCCGATGGATCCAAAAGAAAATTATTAGATATATCAAGAATAAAGAGTTTAGGTTGGGAGTACTCAATTACTTTAAAGGATGGCTTACAAGAAACTTATGATTGGTTTTTAAAATCAGAAAAATGACAGAGATATACTATCTAATAGTAATAATAGCTATATTTAGTGTTATTCAATCTATATTCGGAGTTGGATTGTTGTTGTTTGGAACACCTACCCTTTTATTGTTAGAATATTCATACAGTGAAACATTGTGGCTATTGTTGCCTTGCTCCTTGACCATATCATTGATCCAGGTGGTAAATAACTATAAGCTGATTGAAGCAAAAAAAAGAGCTGTTTACCTGATAATACCGACTTTAGTATTGAGCTTATCACTTGTGGTGAGCTATGCAAATGGCATAAATATTACTAGAATAGTAGGAATATTGTTGTTGTTGATTGGAATTGTTAAATTTTCCAGTAAGTTACAATTTTTACTAGGCTTAATGGTAAAAAAAAATATCCAAGTGTATTATATTATTATTGGTGTTGTGCATGGAGTATCTAATATGGGAGGAGGGCCCTTATCAATCCTCATGTCGACAATTTATTCTAAAAAAGAAATTATTCGTGCAAATGTGGCATTTGTTTATTTAATGTTTGCCATGTTTCAATTAATGGTTTTATCTATAATAAGTAATACTAGTTTTAGAAGCGAGACTATGTTGTTGATTTCAGCTTCATTAGCATCTTATGTCTTTACTAGTAAATTTATTTCTACAAGGGTTAATAACAAGAGGTACATGTTCATTTTAAATGTAATGATAGTGACTTACGGAATATTAGCAATTATAAAATAAGGTTAAAAAATGAATACTAAAATATTGGCAACACTAGGCCCATCCTCTTTAAATATTGACACAGTAAAAAAATTAACAAAAAAAGGTGTGGATTTATTTAGAATAAATCTTTCACATACTAAGTTGGAAGACGTCAGAAAGATAATAGAAAATATTCAATCTTGGTCTGATACTCCAGTGTGTTTAGACAGTGAAGGGGCGCAAATTAGAAATCAAGACATGGTTTCAGAAGCTGTTTTTTTCCAAAAAGATGACGCAGTCAAAATACACTACACTCCGATTGTGGGAGATAGTAATAATATCTCATTTACACCTAAAAACGTATTGCAACAACTTAAAGTTGGTGATGAACTTAGGGTTGATTTCAACTCTGTATGTTTACGTATTACCGAAGTACAAGAAAAATACTTATTAGCTGTTGTTGAAAGAGGTGGGAGTGTTGGTAGTAATAAAGCTACTGATACTGATGCAGATATTAATTTAAGTGCTGTTACTCCTAAAGATGAAGCTGCATTTAAAATAGGCTTAGATCTGAATGTGAATGATTTTTCTTTATCATTTACAAATTCAGCTGATGATGTTAAACAGGTTAGAAAAATTATTGGCTCTAGCTCTAACTTAATCTCAAAAATAGAGAGTATTAAAGGCGTGCTAAATCTTGGGGAAATACTACCAATTGTTGATTATATTCTGATAGATAGAGGCGATTTATCACGTGAGGTGCCTATTGAAAAAATACCGTTTATTCAGCGTAGAATAATATCTTATGCTAGATCGAAAGATACTCCTGTATTTGTTGCGACCAACCTGCTTGAGTCAATGATTAAATCGGACTCTCCAACTAGAGCTGAAGCTAATGATGTGGCAAGTACGTTATTAATGGGTGCTAGTGGTTTAGTATTGGCTGCTGAAACAGCTATTGGAGATTATCCAATTGGCGCTGTAGATATGATTAATTTAATAGTTAAACAATATGAAAGATGGACTACCGAGTCATCTTTTAACGATATTATTTTTCAAGACAATTAATTTTGATTAACGATAGTTTTAATATTGTATGGCTGACTGGCATGTCTGGATCTGGAAAGTCTACACTTGCATCTTATGTTGAAGATTTTTGCAAACAAAAACAATATAAAGTTTACATAATAGATGGCGACGAAGTTCGCAATAAAGATGTAGAAAAATTAGGGTTTGGCCGAAAAGATGTACTTAAAAACAATCTTCGTATAGCTAAATTATGTTTAAATTTAAGGGACAAAGGTTTTAATATAGTGCTTGTTCCAGTAATCAGTCCATATGAAGAAATACGCAATAAATTGAGATCAGTATTGGAGCCAAATTTTCATTTAGTTTACGTAAAGTCTGATATTGATAGTTTAAAGAAAAGAGATACAAAGGGGCTGTATGCAGCAGCAGACAATGGTGTAATTAATGATCTCATTGGATACTCTAAAATAAATCCATATGATGAGCCGAATGATGCAGAAGTTGTTATAGATACGAGTAGTAAAACATCATTAAAAATGTCTAAAAATAAACTTTTAATCTATATAGAAAATTATATATGCAACAAAAAATAGCATTAATTACAGGAGTTACAGGGCAAGACGGCGCATATCTGGCTGAATTTCTTCTAAATAAAGGTTACCAGGTTCATGGTATTAAACGTCGTTCTAGTTCATTTAACACAAAGCGCATCGATCATTTGTATATTGATCAACATGATATAGAGTCTAATACTCCTCATCTAACACTCCATTATGGTGATTTAGCAGACTCCATGAGTATTGTGCGCATTATTCAATTGGTCCAACCAGATGAAATATATAATCTTGGCGCTCAATCTCATGTAGCTGTTTCTTTTGAAAGCCCTGAATATACAGCTGATACTGTTGGTCTTGGTGCGTTACGTATTCTTGAAGCTATTCGCATTTCTGGTTTAGAGAAGAAAACCCGCTATTATCAAGCATCAACATCGGAGCTCTATGGAGAGGTTCAGGAAATTCCTCAGACTGAAACTACTCCTTTCTATCCAAGGAGCCCATATGCAGCAGCAAAACTCTATGCTTATTGGATAACCGTCAATTATCGTGAAGCATATAACATATATGCTTGTAATGGAATTCTTTTTAATCATGAAAGTCCTATTCGTGGTGAAACTTTTGTTACTAGAAAGATTACACGCGCTCTAGCAAGGATAAAATTAGGATTGCAAGATTGCCTCTATTTAGGAAATATAGATGCAAAAAGAGATTGGGGACATGCTAAAGATTATGTAGAAATGCAGTGGCTAATGCTTCAACAAGAAAAGCCAGAAGATTTTACAATATCCACAGGAGAGCAGCACACAGTGAGAGAGTTTGTAGAGGTGTCAGCAAAAGAATTAGGTATGAGTCTTGAATGGCAAGGCAGTGGAGTAGATGAAAAAGGTATTTGGAAGGGTAATACAATTATTTCTATTGATATAAAATATTTTCGTCCTACTGAAGTAGAGACATTGTTAGGTGATTCAACTAAAGCTAAAAATAAGCTAGGATGGTCTCCAAAAATAACTTTTTATGAGCTGGTTAAAGAGATGACAGAGGCGGATCTAAAAGAGGCAGAACGAGATAAACTATGTCAAACAAAAGGTTATTCAACTTATAATTATCATGAGTGATAAAAAGCTACAATACAGGATTAATTGCAATGCTTACTAATTCATCAATATTAATAACAGGCGGCACAGGGTCATTTGGCCATGCATTTGTTCGAATGACTTTAGAAAAATATAATCCTAAAAAGATTGTTGTATTATCTCGAGATGAAATGAAGCAATGGGAAATGCAAAAATTATATAAAAATGATAAAAGGGTGAGATTTTTCATTGGAGATGTTAGAGATAAAGATAGACTATATCGCGCATTGGATAGTATTGATTATGTAGTACATGCTGCTGCTACTAAGATTGTACCAACAGCAGAATACAATCCATTTGAGTGTATTAAAACAAATATAAATGGTGCAATGAATTTAATTGATGCATGCATTGATCACGATATCAAGAAGGTTGTTGCATTATCTACTGATAAAGCTAGTCGGCCAGTTAGTCTGTACGGTGCTACAAAATTAGCCTCAGATAAAATGTTTGTAGCAAGTAATGCTTATTCAGGTGAGCATAAAACCCGATTTTCAGTTGTTCGTTATGGCAATGTTATGGGCTCTAGGGGTTCAGTGATACCATTCTTTATACAAGAAAAAAAGACAGGAATATTGCCTATTACAGATAACAGCATGACTCGTTTTATGATTACATTGGAGGAAGGTGTTAAACTTGTTTGGAAGGCATTTGATGATATGCATGGAGGTGAGATTTATATTAAAAAAATTCCATCAATGAAAATTATTGATTTAGCAACAACAATAGACAAGGATGCTATACAGGAGGTTGTTGGAATTAGACCAGGTGAAAAGTTACATGAAGAGATGATTGGAGTAGATGACTCTCTTTATACTTACGAATATGACGACCACTATAAAATATTGCCAGCTCTTAATAACTGGTCATCTTCTAAAAAATTAATTAAAAATGGAAAACGAGTAGAAAAAGGCTTTAGTTATACAAGTGAAAATAACGAAGAGTGGATGAGTGTAAAAACTTTACATGAATGGATTGAAAATAATAAGGATAAAATTGGAAAAATCTGAATTTATTCCTTATGGGCGCCAAGATATTACTGAGAAAGATGTGGAGTCAGTTGTTCAAGTTCTGCGTTCTGATTTTCTTACTCAGGGTCCAGCCGTTCCTGCATTTGAACAGAAATTATGTGACTATACAGGGGTAAAACATACTGTTGCAGTTAATAGTTGCACATCTGCATTACACATTGCATGTCTTGCACTAGATCTGGGCTTAGGAGATATACTTTGGACATCTTCTATCACTTTTGTAGCTTCTGCAAACTGCGCATTATATTGCGGTGCAACTATAGATTTTGTTGATATTGATCCTGATACAGCGCTAATGGATACTAGAAAGCTAAAGAAAAAATTAGAGAAGGCAGAAAAAGAAGGAAAACTTCCTAAAATAGTTGTGCCAGTTCACTTTGCTGGTCAGCCCTGTGATATGAAGGAGATTTATGATTTAAGTCGACAATACCATTTTAAGATTATTGAAGATGCAGCTCATGCAATTGGAGCAAAGTATCATGGAAAACCAGTTGGAAACTGCCAATATTCAGATATTACCGTATTCAGTTTTCACCCTGTAAAGATAATTACTACTGGCGAAGGTGGCGCTGCTTTGACTAATGATGCTAAATTAACAGAGAAAATGTCTATATTTCGTAGCCATGGGATTACTCGAAATCCAAAAAATATGACAAGAAAGCCTGATGGCCCGTGGTACTATGAGCAAATTTCTTTAGGTTATAATTATCGCATGACTGATATTCAAGCAGCTTTAGGCAGTAGTCAATTAAACAGGCTGGATGAATATATTTCTAAACGTTTGGATATTGCGCATAAATACGATAATTTTTTTAAGAATATTGAAATCGACCCTCTTGTCCAAAAAGAAAGTAGACAATCAAGTTATCACCTTTATGTTGTCAGGGTAGGGCAAGGAAAACTTCAAAGAAATAAACTTTTTGACGAATTAATAGAAGCAGGAATTGGGGTTAATATTCACTATATGCCTGTTCACAAACAGCCATATTTTAGTTATGAAGAAGAACTGATCTGTGCTGAAAATTATTACAATGAGACAATTACAATACCATTGTATCCAAATCTAGATAACACAAAATTTAACCAAATTATTGATAGTATTACACTTAGTATTTGTTAATAATGACGCTAAGTAGTGTTTAAAAGAAATCGCCTTTAATAGTAAAAATGATAAATCATCAATCTGAAATGTTAATGGTAACAGGTTTGGCTAGAAGCGGAACCACATTACTTTCGGAGTGTTTAGATCATCACCCTCGAGTTATGTGTATTTCGGACATGATGAATGAATTACTTAAAGGCTTTGTTAGGTACGCTTATTATCAAGTTGAAAATGAGAAGAAAAGTGATAGCTATCCTCTTGATAATTTATTCTTTAGTGGAAGTAAAAAAGTTATTCAATTTATTAATGAATCAAATTTAAAGCATAAAATTCCAGCATACTTAAGAAAAGAAATTATATCAAAAACTATTCAAAGGGATGGGGGATACAATCCAGAAATTATAGAACACATACGAAAATGTCAGGCCCTATCATTTGATTTACTGTTCTTAGAGATTATGGAAATTTTATATGGTCTTTATGGTAAGAAAAATTTAGTTATTTTTGGAATTAAAACTACATGGTGCGAGCAACTAATAAGCCCCCTTAGTAATACGTTTCCAAATATGGTATTTATTAATTTATTGCGTGATCCTAGGGCAGTTGTAGCATCAAACTATATGTCATCTGAAAATACAAGATACCCATTATTTGTAAATATAAGAGATTGGAGAAAGTCAGTTTACTATTCATGGAAATATCAGCACCAAGATAAGCATATTTCAGATAAATTTTTATCTGTTAAATATGAAGATTTAGTTGATAATCCAATGGGTGTTATGAGAAAAATATCGGTATTTATTGGTGTTAAATACAACAGATTAATGGTAGAAAGTTCGTTTAAACAGCCAAATACTAGTTATAAAAATATTGACAATATTGGGTCTATATCTAAAAATCACAAAGAAAAATGGAAGGAAGTACTTTCGAAAGATTTTATATTACAAATTGAATCATATTGTTCAGCCGAAATGAATAGATTGGGATATACACAAATGTATTCCAATATTGCGTTAGAAGATTGTTCATTAATGTCAATGAAGCAGATTGGCTATGAGTCAATACCTAAGTGGTGCGATGAAGTTGTTCAAAATAAGGAATATTATGAAGAAACATGGATTAAATATAATTCTTTACTAGAATTGACTCGCATGACTGTATTAAAAAGCACTAATAATACGAAAAATAGTAGAATAATAAATGATTTTTTTTATGAAAAAGACTACTTTAATTGGCTTAGGAGCGATTAATGTTTATTTACGATCTTGATGAATATGCTTAAATTATGGAGAAGTTATCCTGTAATAACAAAACATGTATCTGATGCAGACATATCTAGAGATGTAATTATTCCAAGCGCTAGGCAAGGTTTAACTGAAGCGATAGCAGTATTAGGCCTAAATCGTTCAGACTATGTTGGAATCCCTGACTATATTGGGCATTGTGTAATTGATTTTATTGGTAGAAAGGCGACACCAGTGCCTGTTAGATTTTTACCACAAAAAAATACATCTGCAATCCTTATATATGATCAATGGGGGTGGCAAAAAACATCCAGTGCAAGATTAGAATTGAAGAGGAGATATCCAAATGCAAGGGTTATTTGGGATAGGGTTGATTCTTTGCCATTATCTTTTGAAGACGAAGCGATTAATGGTGAGAATGATGCAGATATTCAATTATTTAGTTTATCAAAAACTCTTGGTGCTGGCGGTGGAGGGCTGGTGTGGCTTTCTAAAAAAGGATGGTTACAACATGCAGCATATTCAGATTTCAGTTTAGTTGAAAAATTAAAAGATATATTAAATGATAAAAATACAAATAAACAATTCAATCATAAGATTGATAGGTTTATAAGAAATGAGTGTATTTGCGATACACCAACTTTAGATGAGTGGTTAAAAAATATTAATGTCAATGCGGCAACTGAAAAAGAGAATAAACTTAGACGTGAAAGAATTAATATTTTTGATCGTGAAATAGTAAAGCAACTGCCTGAATGGATGCAAGATCAAATTACAGATAATACATTACCAGCACCTGGAATATTTCCATTGATAGTAAATGGCGACGCTGAAAGAATTGCAACAGAAATTTCTGTTAAATTCAGTATAGAGGTGTTGTCCCTATACCATTTCAACTTTAATGATAGTTATTTAAATCCTGATTGGAAAGAAGTTGTAGCTATTCCATTACACTCTGAAATTACAACTGCCTTATTGGCTAGTGTAGTGAAATATATAAAAAAACTATGAAGTTAGCTCTTGGTACAGTACAATTTGGAATGCCGTATGGTATCAAAAATGAATATGGAAAGATACCTTTATCACAAGTATCTCAAATATTAGAAACAGCATACAATAACAAAATTACAGTCCTTGATACTGCATTTTATTATGGGACATCAGAAGAAGTTCTTGGAAATACATTAGGGGTTCGCAATTGGAAAATTGTAACTAAGACCCCACACTTTTCTGGAGATGAGATTTCTGATGTAGAGATAAACCAACTTGTTGAGTCATTTAATACTTCGCTTTTAAGATTGGGAAGAGAGAGAGTTTATGCTCTTATGATACATGCTTGTGACGATTTATTTAAAGTCGGCGGTGAACGTTTATTTAATGCAATAAATAACCTTAAATCATCTGGCTTAGTTGATAAAATTGGAGTGTCAGTATACAAAGAGGAGCAGGTTGAACGACTGTTGAATGATTTTGATATTGATATTATTCAAGTTCCAATAAATGTATTGGACCAACGCTTATTGGTGGGAGGTTACCTAGAAAGATTAAAAGAAAGAAAGGTTGAGATACATGCAAGGAGTGTATTTTTACAGGGTCTGCTGTTGATGCCATTAAAGTCAATACCATTGCACTTTAAACCAATTATCCAGAAACTTCGTAAATTTGATAGAATGGCACTTGAACTTTCAATTGATAAATTATCTCTGTCTTTAGAATTTGTTAATAGTATTAAAGAAATAGACAAGATAGTTGTAGGTGTTGATTCAGTTTTACAATTAAAGCAAATTATAGCTTCTGTTAAAGCGACAATTTCCCCAGTGGAATTCCATGAGCTTATTGTTAGTGATCTTCAATTTATAAATCCATCACTCTGGAAATTATGATAGATAGTGATATTGACTTAACTACTTTTGAAAATGTGTTTTGCGATAGCAAAGAAGCCTTATCATGGGCGTATCGTCATGGGCTAAGAAAGACAGCTATAATCAGGACTAGTTCGCCCGCATTATTATGGGATGACAAGCCAAATATTCATCATATAGCTGATTTTTGGACAGTGGATAGGATGCGGTCTTTTCAGTCCTCTATTCAAAAATTTTCAGAAGAAATTTTCGATGTTGTTTTATCTCTTGATGATATTGACCATGAAGAGGCTTTATGTATAGCTCAAGTTGCCGTTACATCTCATCAGATGTTATATAAAGCAGCATGTTTAGAGAGAGATGATATTAGTAAGGCACGATTAATTCTTTCAGTTTCTGGTTATGGAGGACCATCTGGGAATAATATGAACCCCCCATGGGATCAGCTCTTAGTAGATAACTCTAGTCTCAAAAATGTGTATTATAAGTTACAAGAAAATAACTGGTCAATTAATACTACTAATAATGCTCCATTCTGGGATAGAATTCGTCTTGGCGGGGTAGAAACACTTGTTTATCGTTTAATAACTCGTCTTCCAAAAAAAATATTAAATCTATTTTTTAATAAGAAAGTTCTAATTGCCAGTGAAAATGAACTAATTATTGAAACTGCTGCTAATTTAGCATTACGCGGAATAAATATAGAGAAAATTGAACCGTTAAAAGACAATCCTTCTTGTGGTGAAAAGAACTATAAGGGTATTATTGAGATAGCACTTCAGTCGATTGTTAGGAGCAGAATTAAAGAGTGGGTAATCCCTGATTTAGTTGCAAGATGTGAAGATATTTTTTTTCAGGAGGTGTATAAAAAATTATCTGAGTTTGATTTATGGAAGGGTAAATGGACTACTAATGTTGAATTAAATAGAAATAATAAGAGCGCTGTATTAATTAACAATCCTGTTAACCCAAGCGGTCTCGCGTTGACAAATCTATGTCGAAAATTCAAAATACCTGTAATAGCAGCTCAACATGGAGTCACTCGGGAAATTTCTGGCATGCATGGTGAGGCATCTGTTATGTATGAAATAAATGCATCTGATTGTGTTCTAGCATTCAATACTCAATCAGAAAAAGTTTCATCTAGGTCTCATTTTTCCAGAGGAAATGTGTTTGTTTCAGGGATATCAGCGCGACATTTAAGAGTTAATACAGGAGATACTTCAGCAGGTCTTGATGTTCCAATGGTTTATGTATCTACCAATCTTTCTAAAGGGAATATAGGGTTGTTTGGAACATGCCTTACAGATCTAGCAAGGGCTAGAAATGAGCAGAATTTAATTGTAAAAGTTTTGTCTAAATTGCCACACAATGTAAGCTATAAAACGTATCCTGCAGATAATCGTCGTTACCCTGACAGTGATCCAATTCTTGATGAAGTACTTAAAATGAATAACATTAAATTGTACGATAAAAAAACCGATATGCGCTATTTGTTAGGCCAATATCGCATACTAGTTGTTTCTTCAGCAACTAGTTCGTTAACTTGGCTTATTATGACTGGAAAGCCGGTAGTATTTATTAATACAAAAAATAAGATGCCACTAACTAATGCAGCTCGTAAATCTTTGTCAATGGCAGTATTTCTCTTTGATGATGATGATTATACAGGGTTGCGTAATTTCTTATCACAACCCATTGACTACATAGAAAAATTATGGAAGAAAAAAGAAGAAATGCGTGGTAAGGTTATTAAGAACAATTTCACATCGTATCAATCTGGTGCAGGAAAGCGAGCTGCGAAAATGATTATACAAAAATATTTATAAAGTAATATGTGCGGCATTGCAGGTATAGTTGGGCTGAACAACTCACCAGTTATTATGGCAAAAGAACGCCTAAAAAAAATGGCTACAATGTTGAGGCATCGTGGTCCTGATCAAGAGGGATTCTATATCTCTAATGACAGTATGGTTGCCATTGTAGTGGTCTGACAAACTTGGACACAAAGATAGCCTTATAATACAAACTATAAGGAGGTCAATAAATGACACAAGTAAAAACCAGGAAGCAACGCGTAATG
>Ga0257124_1001597_pt1 | contig 15682 bp, 14 predicted proteins | sample SI106_150metaG_FD_190154 | JGI IMG/M metagenome (GOLD analysis project Ga0257124, IMG submission 190154) | Marine microbial communities from Saanich Inlet, British Columbia, Canada - SI106_150 | ecosystem: Environmental > Aquatic > Marine > Inlet | place: Canada: British Columbia | collected...
GCCAATAGGGCTGATACGGGGTTTTCTGGGCACAGAGAAAGCTTTATTAATTGCGTTATTGATTATGATTGTACAGAAAGATTGTAGCTTGTTATTATTTAATTTACACTGACCCCTTTATATTCTTTCTTGCTTTCTTGGTATCCCAATTTATTGTTTTCATTTCAATATTATATATACAGAGTATATCATGCTAGGGTTTATTTAAAAGTTTCTTTTAAAGACGATAAGGGTATTTATCAACAGCTAGTTCGTTTCGTAAAAAGGTATTTATTACATTCATGTAATTTTTTAAAAATTCATTTTAGCATTGCCTATGCCTTGGATATCCATCTGGATTTTGTGACTGCCAACGCCAAGTATCTTCACACATCTCATCAAGCTCGTATTCAGCACTCCAGCCAAGTTTTTCTAATGCGTATGCAGGGTCAGCATAGCAAGTAGCTATATCACCAGGCCTTCTTTCGACTATTTTATAAGGTATATCTTTACCTGTAGCTTTTTCAAAAGCTTTAACCATACCAAGCACTGAGTAGCCATGGCCTGTACCTAAATTAACTGTTAGAACTTGTGGCTTGTCTTCTAACGCTTGCAAAGCCTTAACATGCCCTTTAGCCAGATCCACTACATGAATATAATCACGCACACCCGTACCATCAGGTGTATCGTAATCACCACCAAACACACTAAGATTTTCTAACTTACCAACTGCCACTTGTGAAATATATGGAATTAGATTATTAGGGATATCATTTGGATCTTCACCAATTAATCCACTTTTATGTGCACCAACAGGATTAAAGTATCTAAGTAGTGCTATATACCAACTATCATCTGAAACAAATACATCTTGTAAAAACTCTTCAATCATTAGCTTAGAACGACCATACGGATTCGTTGCTGACAATGGAAAGTCTTCCTTGATAGGTACAGTATGTGGATCACCATATACTGTAGCAGAAGAGCTAAAGATAAATGTCTTACAATCAAACTCACGCATCACATCAGCCAGAATAAAAGTACCACCTACATTGGTATCATAATACTCAATGGGCTTTTCAACTGATTCACCTACCGCCTTTAACCCTGCAAAATGAATGACGCCATCAATTGAATATTGCGCAAATACTTGAGTCAGTGCAACCTTATCACGTACATCCACCTTATGAAAAGGAATATTACAACCAACCAGACTCTCTACACGCTTTAAAGGCTCTAATGAAGAGTTACATAGATTATCAACAACAACCACTTCATAGCCCGATTTAATCAGCTCAATGCATGTATGTGAGCCTATGTAACCTGCCCCACCTGTTACTAAAATTTTCATACTATTTAACAGCTAACCCCATTACAAAAATAATTGCATCACATGTTTGTTGTATTTCATCTTCAGTCAAAGTTGGATGTACTAAAAACATCAAAGAAGTTTCCCCTAGTTCTTTTGCATTAGTCAATCTTTTTTTAGGTCTAAACCCAGTGTCGTCAAATGCCTTTTCTAAATAAACTTCTGAGCAAACCCCTACGTCACAAAAAACTCCCAAAGAATTTATCTTTTGAATAATTCTATCGCGACTCCAGTTATCTTTAAGCTCATTTAACCTAAGAAAAACATAACACTTATAGGCTGCATGTTCTATATGATCAGGAATAGTAGGCACCCTCAACCCTTTGCATTGTTTAGCGGCACTCCAAATATTGTTGACATTATTCAGGCGCTTACTATGCCAATCTGGCATTCTTTTTAACTGAATCCTTCCAATGGCAGCTTGCATTTCAGTCATGCGCCAATTAGTGCCAAACGATTCATGCAACCATCTAAATCCTTCAGGATGCTCTCGCTCATAAACAGCTTCATAACTCTTGCCATGATCTTTGTAGGCCCACATCTTTCGCCATAAAGATTCATCGTTAGTGGTTACCATGCCACCCTCACCACCTGTGGTCATTATCTTATCTTGACAAAAACTCCAACAACCGATGTCTCCAATTGACCCAACAGGCTTGTCTTTGTATTTAGCCCCGTGTGCTTGAGCGCAATCCTCAATTACATACAAATCATGTTCATTAGCAATAGTCATTATTTCATCCATATCACACGGCCAGCCAGCTAAATGTACACAAACAATTGCTTTTGTTTTATTAGTAATAACAGAGCGAATGGCTTTAGGCGTAATATTTTGAGATGATAAATCTACATCAGCAAATATAGGTGTCGATCCAGAATTTACAATAGAAGAAATTGAAGCAATAAAGGTTCGAGAGGTTACAACCACCTCATCGCCATTACCTATCTTCAAGACCTTTAATGCAACATCTAGAGCCAGTGTTCCATTGCCCAATGCAACAGCGTATTTCGAATCAGAAAATTCTGAAAATTCTCTTTCAAATTTCTTACATTCATTTCCAGTCCAATAATTAACCTTATTGGATATTACAACATCACGAACCGCATCAGCCTCTTCATCAGTGAAAGCAGGCCATGATGAAAATTTAGTATTTAGCATGGTATTTGCATCTTGTTTTTCATTAGAGTCATTCCTTTTCTAAGATTTATTTCTGTTTTAAATTCAAACCTTTCTTTTGCTAAACTTGAATCTAGATCGAAACGCTCAAAGTAATTGTTATCCATGCTGTCAACAATTTCAATACTTCCATTTTTTGAAATAGATATAGCTATTTCAGCTATATCTAAAATTGAATTTGAGGTATCTGATGAAATATTAAAAACACCCCATACACTATCTTTGTAAGCTTTTAAAGCTGTATTAACAACATCATATGCATGGATGAAATTAATTCTGTTCTTGGGCTGTGTGACTTGTATCTTGCCACCAGAGGCTGCTATATTTATATAATTCTGAACAAGTTTTTCGGAAGGTAGTCCATATCCATAAATTGATGAAGGCCTTAAAATGATACACTTTAACCCTTCTGCAGAGAAATGGCTAAATATGTTTTCTGCAGCAAGTTTGGAATATCCATAAAAACCTCCAAAGCCATTAACCACTTTAGGATCTGTTTCTATAATTTTAGATGTATAAGGGTCTTTATAAACTACTGCACCAGATAGGAATACAATTGGAACGTTTCTTAATTTTGCCCATTCTGCTAAATTTAAACATGAACGAATATTAGCATCAAAAATCTGTTGAGTTTGCCGATTATCATTCTTAAAATCATTATATGGCAACTGAGCGCCAAAGTGAAAAATCACCAATACTGATCTAAAAATATGATCCAGCTCATCGAAACTTTTCCATTCTGTTAAATCCCACTCCTGTCTGGTTACTGCTTTAACAGGGATCCCTTTACTTTTAAGCAAACTCACCATATGACTACCTGTCATACCATTAGCGCCAGTTACCGCAATTTCATTCATAAAAAAGCTTAAATTGTTCAACTACACATGGCTCGATATTGCAGCTTGTAGAAAGTTTGTTTAATAAACTTTTTTTCACTACAACTTCTGACCAATATCTCAATACAATTGAATTGTAATCAATATTAACGGCACTTTCAAGTCCAGCACTTCTTTTCAGATAGAATTCAACAGGGTTAAAACCAATTTGCGCACAAAATGGTGTTGTGCCAGAAAATCTGCTGTTAATTTCAAAAATTTTCGGCTCTCCATGTTTATCTAACCGCAGTTGAAAATTACAACCTCCGTCAATTTCTAACTTAGAGGCAACATCTAAAACATACTGCTCAATTTTTTCTGATTTAACCGGCTCTGCTCTATATGTATCTCCTGATCTCAATATTCTTTTTAGCGCCAATACTGGAGACAACTCATTGCCAATTTTTACTACTGTGCAAGTGTATTCTGTATCTTCATTGCCTACACATTCTTGTATGACAATGTCTTTAGTATCTTCAAGATGAGGCATTAACTCATCTAAATTATTCACCTTATAAACACCTATCGATCTACATCCAACTGATGGCTTAACTATAGCAGGATACTTAATACTCTTTATATCAACATCTTTTAAATAATCGGTTTTAGGATAATTAAAACCATACCCTTTTAGGAAAGATGAGGTTTTATATTTATTATCAGAAATATCAATCACTTCTATTGATGATATTATCGTATGAACATTAAACTCATCCATTATCAATTGCTTATTTATTGCACAAAATTTTAATTCAACGTCTGTACCTGGTATGTAAAAATCTATAGACTCTTTTTTAAAAATTTTGCTTAAAGTTTCTAGGTATTCATCAGAGTCACACCTGTCAACTAAATACGCCGCATCTGCAGCATATAATCCTGTTGCAAGTTCGCTCATATCCGCAGCTACAATTTTTATATCCATATCTTTAATCATTTTTAAAGACTTGATCACACCTTGACCAACGCCACCACCTGCACCCGTTACTAAAATATTCATTATTACTTACATCTCCAGATAATCTATTAATTTTCTTTTGGTTTCTTGGCTGAACTTAGTTTGCTGAATTAGGTTGATTGAATTCTCAAAATTAATTTTTATTTTTTCAAAACTTGCCTTAAGTAATTTGTCATTTTTTATTTCTAGAAGAATATATCCTAGACCTTTTCCTCTTGGCTGACCGATAGAACCGGTATTAATAACTAATTGATCTATATTATTAATATCAGAAGAATATACATCCATTTCATATAGAGTGTTGTTCTTACTGCCAATAAATAACTGCCTATGAGAATGGCCAAATACACCTGAAAAAACGTTCTTTTTACGCAACTCTTGAAATGATCTATGTAGATCTTTAGGTTTTTCTATATAACTCCAATCACCATATGAAAAAGGGTTTGCATGAGAAAAATACACGTCTCCAATACGATAGCTATCATGCCATGTAAAAATATCTTTCAATAGCAATGGAGAAATTTTTTTCAACGTCCAATTTACAGACTCATCAACAAATTTTGGAAGTTTGTAACTTGACTTCTTAATGCCAGATTGAAGATCGAAATAAAATTGATCATGATTTCCTTTAATGAAGATTGCAGAATTTTCCCTCTTATATTCATTCAATATACTCAAAACCTCTCGCGGTTGGCAGCCATAAGTCAAAATATCACCCAAAAATATTGTAATATCAATACTGTTACTCTTTAACTCTTTCAGCGCCATTGTCAATGCATCAGCATTGGCGTGTATATCAGAAATTACAGCTATTTTAGCGTTCATTTGTATCAAACCTTGGCATAATGTCTTTACCTTCTGGCGATACACCATCACGCACAATTACTTTTTTTACTGTCAGCCACAATATCTTGATATCCAGCCAAATTGATTGATTATCGACATACCATACATCAAGCTCAAATTTTTCATCCCAGCTAATTGCATTGCGACCATTAACTTGCGCCCAGCCTGTAACACCTGGCTTAACCTCATGGCGCCTAGATTGCTTTACCGAATATAAAGGTAAATATTCTACCAACAAGGGGCGTGGCCCCACTAAACTCATGTCGCCTTTTAAAACATTCCACAATCCTGGCAACTCATCTAAACTAGTTGATCTTAAAAATTTACCAAATTTAGTGAGTCTAGCCTCATCACTTAATAGATTTCCATCTTTATCGTACTCATTGTTCATACTTCTGAACTTATACATATTAAACAAAACTCCGTTCAATCCAGGTCGAGCCTGCTTAAAAAACAATAAGGACCCTAATTTAATTTTTACTATTAACATAGTCAACAAAAAAACCGGAAAAAGAAACGGGGCACCAATTAGAATTAGCGTTATATCAAATATTCTTTTTGTGTTCAACATATCGGCCGTTTATTATCCTATTAAAGTCATCATATCTATCCACAACATCAAAATTCTCCCTAAAATACCTCTTGCCGTTTTGGGAAAATTCTTTGCAAATATTGCTATTTTCATACATATTTAACAAATTTTCCTCAAATTCTTCGATATGATTGGCATCAGAAGCTAGACCTGCCTGAATTTTATACTCAATTAAATAACCAGCGTCATCAAGTGCATGACTATCTAATGAAGCCAAGATTGGCACACCATACTTTAGATAGTCTAATATCTTAGAAGGAAAATTTGGAAATGTAAATCTAGGATCTAGGCTAATTATTCCAACATCACAGGATGACAACAAGTTTTGATATTCCCTTCTATCCATTTTATGGATAAATATTACATTTTTAGTATTATCTCTTCTTACTTTTCTCTCTAACTTTTCCCTTTCCGTCCCATTCCCAATAAAAATAAATTTAATATTTTTTTGATATTGCATTTTGCGTGCAACATCTATAATTTTGGTCAGATTTTGAGGAACGCCCATATTACCTCCAAAAACTAATAAAAAATCATACTGACTAAATCCATATTTATTTCTAATACTTATTTTATTGGCAATTATTTCATTATTTACAACTGACCATTGAGGAAAAATATGCAACAAATCCATATCAAGAAATTTGTATTTTTCCTTCATATACTTTAGGTTGCCTATTGATTGACAACCTATATAGTCAAATAACTCTAAATTACATCTTTCTTTATATTTTAAGTACTTGAACAGATATTTATTTTTTATAAACCCTAGATCCTTTGCATTTTGAGGAAACATATCCCAGAGGATCAAGAATGTCTTGCAGTTATAATATTTTTTCAATGGGTGTATTAAACTTTTTTGAAACATATACGGTGAGGTGCCAACAATAATATCAAAATCAACATCAGGCCAAATCCTTACCACCTCTTTTGCTATAGACTTATGGATTGTCATCATTGAAATAAACTTTTCAATTTTATTAATTTTTCCAAACATATTTCTAGTCTTTACTCTTAATACATTTGTATTATTTTCAACACTTAACTCTGTTGGAAGGTTATTTCTATCTTCACGAATTGTTACAACATAAGCACCATCTCCACGACTTGTAAATTCATCTGACAAGTCTTTTGTAAGACTACTTGCATTTAATTTTTCAGGGTATGAGATGAATAAGAACAAAATATTCATCTACTTCTCTCCAGCCAATCCTAAACCATATTGGCTATATAATTTTCTATTATTTATTATTAATTCAATCATTTCTACCACCATTTGATTATAAGATGGAATTTTGTAATTCATTAATAATCTAGTATCAATAAAACTCTTGTCGATATTATTTCCTCCTACTGGCTTGATATTAATATCTTTTTTTGTATATTTTTTAAATAATTTTAAAAGATCATGCTTACTAATTGATGTATTGTTAGTCACATGATACAAGCCAGTTACATCATTATCAATCGACCACTTAACAGCTTTTGCAAGCTCTATTGTGGTCACACCTGACCAAATTGACTTAGTAAAGCCAGAAATTCCACTTTGTTGACTCATAAACCAGTGGAAAAGCTCTTCTCCATCAGTTTTTAATTCGGGTCCAATAACTGAGGTTCTTAATATTAGGTGCTTATTGCTAACAATCTCTCCAAGTCCCTTGGACCTAGCATATACACCTCGTCCATCTTTCTCGTCAGTTTCTATATAGGGCTTCTTCTTATCTCCAGAAAAAACGCAATCAGTTGATATATGAATTAATTTTGCGTCAATTTCATCTGCTAATCTAGCCAACCTGTGTGGCATATAAGCATTGAGAAAAATAGCATTTTCAGGATCTTTATTTGATCCACTAATTAGTATGCCAATGCAATTAACAATATATTGAGGATTAATGCTAGCTATTTGTTCAATTAAACTATTCTCATCTCTAACATCTAAAAGAATGGTATTTTCTTGTAGTTTATTCCTATACGCAATATTATGCAATTCATACCCTTCATTACTCTTTAAGTAATTGTGAATTTGATGACCTATCAAGCCAGTAGATCCAAGAATTAGAACTCTATCTTGCAACCTTAAACCTCTTTATGCCAAACAGTTCTATTAACATAATCAACATACGACAAGATGATTCGCAAAACCTTCTTGGAGACATTGTCGGCTTCATAATCCTTAACAGGCTTTATTACTCTCATATCTTGTGAATTATGAGCTGTTGCAACCTCAACTGCATCAATAATCCTAGTCTTATTCAGTCCAGACATAATTACTGTTGTTTCATCCATGCCTTCTGGTCTTTCATGTGCCTGGCGTATTGTGACAGCGGGTAAATTCAGTATTGACCCCTCTTCAGCAATAGTACCACTGTCTGAGATCACACAAAATGCATTCATTTGCAGGTTGTTGTATTCGTGAAAACCGTAAGGCTTTGAAAATCTAATTAAAGGATTTTCGTTTTGATAGTCAATATCTTCCAATTTCTTTCTTGTTCTTGGGTGTGTTGAAATAATAATTGGCATATTATATTTCTTAGTTAGCTCATCAATTGATTCTAATAAATCACTGAAGTTTTTAGGCGAGTCAACATTTTCTTCCCTGTGAATACTCATAACAATATACGCTTTTGGCTTTAACCCTTCTTTACCTAGAATATCGCTAGATTTGATCTTTTCCATATTAGCATTCAAAACTTCTGTCATCGGTGAACCAGTTTTAATAATTGTCTCAGGTTTGATGCCTTCTGCAATCAAATAATCTCTAGCTTGCTCCGAAAGGGGTAGATTAATATCACTCAAATGGTCTACAATTTTTCTATTAACCTCCTCTGGAACTCTTTGGTCAAAACATCGATTACCCGCTTCCATATGAAAAATCGGTATCTTTCTCTTCTTTGCAGGAATGACACTTAAGCAACTATTGGTATCGCCATAGATTAATAAGGCATCTGGCTGTATTTCAACAAAGACCTTATCAGCCTTTGCGATAATATCCCCAATAGTTTCTGACGGTGTGCCTTTAACAGCTTCCAGAAAAATATCAGGTTTTCTAATATCTAACTGTTCAAAAAACAATTCATTCAATTCATAGTCATAATTTTGACCAGTATGTACAATTGTATGCTCTACGTGTCGATCTAATTCTTTCATCACTTGACTTAGTTTTATTATTTCCGGCCTAGTGCCTACAATAGTCATTACCTTCAACTTATCCATTTTTTTGAAACCCCTTTAAATCATCTTTAATTTCTCTAAGGTTTAACAATAATTCTGTTAATTCATCTTCATTCAGTCTATGAGTATTATGGGAGTGATATTCACCAGCCTCTGTAACCACCTCTTCACCTTCTTCGAAAAACTGATTGTAATTAAGGTCTCTAGTATCAGCAGGAATTCGGTAATACTTTTCCATATCAATTACTTTCACCATCTCCTCTTTTGTAAGCAAAGTTTCGTACAATTTTTCACCGTGCCTTGTGCCAATGGTCTTAACTTCATGATCAGGCACTCCTAGAATATTTTTTATCGTATGAGCGAGCAACGCTACTGTTGCAGCAGGTGCTTTTTGAACGAAAATATCACCACTCTGGCCATTTTTAAATGCAAACAAAACTAGATCAACTGCATCATCAAGACTCATCATAAATCTAGTCATACTTGGGTCTGTTATGGTTATAGGCTCACCATTTCTAACTTGGTCAATAAATAATGGAATAACAGAACCGCGACTAGCCATCACATTGCCATATCTAGTACAAGCAATCATAGTATCTTTTACATTTCTGCCTTTAGCCACAATCACTCTTTCCATCATAGCCTTACTAACACCCATTGCATTGATTGGATAAACCGCCTTATCAGTACTCAGTGCAATAACTTTTTTAACGCCGGCTGTAATAGCTGAATTTAATAAATTTTCAGTACCAATAACGTTAGTTTTTACTGCTTGCATTGGATAAAACTCACATGATGGGACCTGCTTTAAAGCGGCCGCATGAAAAACATAATCAACCCCTCTCATAGCATCGTCAATTGAATTTTTATCTCTTACATCGCCAATATAAAATTTAAGTTTATCATTGTTGTAAAACCTTCTCATATCATCTTGCTTAAGCTCATCTCTTGAGAAAATTCGTATTTCTTGAATATCAGTAGTTAAAAACCTATTTAATACAGCGCCACCAAATGAACCTGTACCGCCAGAAATAAGCAAAATTTTATTCTTAAACATTTTTTTCTCCATTTGTGTGCATCATAAAACAACTAATATTTTATTTCTTTGTAAATACCTAAGACAAAGCCTTGTTGATATTTTTTTTAATAATTAGCAATTCTTTAATATTTTGCCATACAATTTAAAAATTAAACATATTGAACATACCCATAAGTAGCTAATGAGGACAAATACTTAGAGTGACGAACAGGTGTTCTATGAAAATAATTTAATAGCTTTTTTGCTATATTGTAATCAGAAGGGTCAAACTTAATCTCCACTATAACTCTAGGAAAATAATCTCCTGGGGTATTAAGTGACAAGTCAACTGCATTAAATAATGAGGTAAAGTGAATATCTTTATCGATGGTTAAACGAACCGTGCCATAATATACGTAGTATGACCTTATGTATCTTATGTATGAAACCGGATGCAGGTTGCTTATTAAACTATCTCCGTTATAAGTGATGGGTTCTGTAAGGTCTAATATATCAAGGCTATTAAAATTATTTGATTTATATATTAGCTTATACCCAAGCTTATTGTTTTTAATTTTTTCTTCGAAACTAAATCCATAAAATGACTTATCACTATCTAGTGACTTGTAAAACCTAAGGCGAGTTTTTTTCCTAGATGAAAGTCCAATTAAATTATCCTTGGCATATTTAAAATGGGCAGTATCGTAATACACTGAGTTAACTTGCCTATCAAGATAGGAGTGTGTCAAACCATTGATAGAGTTAATAGCAATCAATACATCAGAAAGCTCGCGATCATAATAAACAAACTTCAATTCAATTCTTTCATCGGATCTTGTAATTTTATCGAATGTCATTTTTTCATCACAGTATTTGAATACAAATCATCAATATTAAGGTTAACTGCTTCCACCTCGTAGTCATTGTATTTTAGAGATGAGCCATATTGCCTTATTGCACTATAGTTTTTATTGGAGTCATCCAATATATTTAGCTTTGCACCTCCAAAGATAACCTTTTTATTGTAAGACATAAATGGGCTTAAAGAAATTTTGGATAACTCGACTTTTTTAACAATTACATTTGAGCCGTCTTTACTTGCCACACCCACTCCAGAATTTACTACAAACAAATCATTTACATTTATTGTTGAAGCCTCACCTGCGGAAATACACTTATCATTTACATTTTTACACAATATTTTACTCAAGCTAAATGTGGACCCTGAAAAATCAAGACCGTCTCCACCGGAGTCAATAACAGAAAAATCCCTAATAGATCCAGTAGAAAAATCAAAATCAGCTGCATCAGAAATAGTTGATTTAACAACAATATTATTAAAACTTACACTCCCATTAACCACATTAATAACATCCTCTGAGGAAAAATTATCAAAAACACTATTTCTAATTATCAAATCAGAATTATAAACCGTTAATGCGCCAGTCAAGTTTAATATATTATTGCTTAATGCGCCCATATTTGAAAAATAAACATTACTTAATATGGATTTATCATGGTTGCCAAAAACATATACAGATCCACCTAAATCACTTCCTGTTACAGAAATAGGATTTTTATCATCACCTTCTGCTACTAGCTTTCCAATCACAATTAAAGCTCCATTGTTCTTGATGTGCACATTTGTGCCTGGATCTATTATCAATGTACCCTTATAAACTTCCAAACCATTAATAACTTTATTTTTAGAAAATCTATATACTTTATAACTACGATCTTTATTAATAACACTATTGCTTAGCACTTGATGCTGAAATTCATCTAGCTTGTAATCATCACTCTTGAAATCAATTAAACTAATGTCAGAAATGGCAGTGTAATCATTGTTGTTATTATCATGAAATAACACTTTGATTTGTTTATCTTTAATTCCTTTTATATTTGTATAAACAGTACTAGATGAGACGTTCTTTATAGAGGACTCTGGCAATTCAATAGATAAATCAACAGCATCCCCTGATGCAAGGTCAATAATTTTACTTATTTTGTACTTTGATGATGTTAGATTTACAATGGCAACCCTACCAGAATCGAAATGATATACATCTACTAGTGGCAACATACCATTCAAGCTAGATTTATTATTGTTTGAATCTAAGTCATCAATAAGCTGCTCTTTACTGCTACTTATCACTTCAGAGTCCTTCATCTCTTCTAAAGATTTTATCTTTTGAAGTATAGTTTTTCTATTCTTCATTACCCAATTTAAATTAGCATCCAATGCTGAAATATCGTACTTTTTATCATTTGGAAACATCTTTGAAAGTCTATCTGCCTGCATTCTTGATATTTCCAAGATTTCATGATTAGATGACAATATATTTATAGCTCTTATCAAGAGATCATATTTAAAATCTTGCTCACACGCGCAATTTTCTCTACTTAGATGAAATATTTCCATAAACTGATCATATATTTTATATATATTATTAATACTTAATATTTTTGTCGGAGGGTCTACGTCTCCTGATATAGGCTCCAACAATAATGAATAAGGGTTTAGATAATGTTTTTTATTAAGCACTCCACTATGATGAGAGTTTCCCCAAACAAGAGTAACCGCCAACTCTTTAGCAGTTTTCTCAAAATCAACTGATAACGGCTCTTGATCTAAAAGATACTTTTGAATAATAAAGCCATATTGCATTCTGTCAATATTCGAATAACCTTTCTTTGAGGTTGCTTCAAGGTCTATGGTAAAGCGAGGGTGGCCATTATAGTAAATTGAATTACCTACACGTTTTATGGAGTTTCCCAAAATATACGAATCATCCCCAAATGAAACCACTATAGAAGCCTTCTTATTTTGTCTCTCGAGGAAATCTACACCTACCTTCTCCTCCACATCCATAACCCCCCATTCCATGCCATTAACTTTTATTTTTGCCTGGGATTGTGGAATATAAATATTACCTTTATTACGAATGATTTTTGAGAAAATCGGACCATAAGGATAAGTTCTTGAACGCGGGGAATGTATAGCAAAACGCCTTAATCCACCCATAATAGAACCTCTTTTGATCTTAATATCCAAACTCATACGAGTCTGAGATCTCCAATGATCGTCTAAATCCCCTTTAAGCCTAACCTTTGCGCTATAAACCTTACCCTTGTAAGAAATTGTACTTTTGACCCAAGACCGGTTAGTAAGGAACCCTGACTCTATTGCAATAAAACGTTCACCAGTTAATACCTTTAATGAGGATAATGGTATATTAATTGAAAACCCCTCTATTTGACGCCCTTCATATGATTGATTATCTAATCCAATTAAGCCTTTAAACAGCGCTAAATATGGTAAATCTACAGCCAATTGAATAAATTTTATAGGGTCTTCTTTGATGACTGTTGATACTGAATTATGTTGTGCCAAACCAAGAAGAGCAGGTATAGATGAAAACCCCATATTAGTAGACTCTATGCGCTCTAACATTTCATAAATTGTTGACCTGGCACTTCCAGCAGGATGGTTCGACCATGTTAAGACATTAACAGACAGAACCAGAGTCACCAAGAATACTATTAACCCGTTTCTAGAATATTTAAACAAGACTAATATATTTGTAAATAAAATTTCACCAATTAATCCTATCTTCCATAACAGTAATCCTACCTTCTGGAAATAATTCTTCCAAGTAGAGTAATATATCTTCTTTTCCTCTTAAATTAGACTGACTTACTATCTGAGGCATGTCTACCGTAAAAACAACTTTGACATCCCGCTTGTTATATTTCTCAACTCTTAAAATATGATGGTTTATAGAATTTTCTGATAAATAATCTTCAATCATTTTTAATATGTTTGACGCCATACCAACTGCATCAACTGTTATCTGGTGCCCTGTTACCGCAGAGCTTTTATCTTTACTTTCAAAAAATAATAGATATATAAATAATAAAATAGTAATCACTGTAGTATGGAGCGTTAAATTTGCACCATACCCTAAACCAATGCCAATTGCCAGAAAAAGATATACAAGTTCCTGCGGCTCTTTTATGGGTGTACGAAATCTTACAATTGACAAGGCTCCAACAAGCCCTAAAGACAACGCTAAAGAAGATTTTACAATTACAATAACCAGAAAAATGGTCCCCGCTAATGGCGGTAATATCCTTGCTATTTGTGTAAATCCAGACAAAGTCCGTGTATTTCTTTCAAAAATAATTCGTAATGCATATGCCATCACCATACACATTATGAAATTAAACACCTGAGATGGCATGAACAACGGAGCATTCAAAAGAACCCCCCCCGTATTTGAATCAATAAATTGTGATAATTCATCCATATTTACTACTCCTATTTATAAAATTAAAAGTCTTTTTTTTGTAAAACTTTCTTAAACTCGTCTCTCGAAAAAAAATCGTATTTCTTTAATGTTTGGCTATACAATTTAAAAACTCAAAAGTCTCATTAGCACAACGCTTCCAAGAATATTGCTGAGCGTATTCATGACTAGATTGAGACAATTTAGTTCGTAATTGAGGGGAGTCAATCAACTTATTTAGCGCATTAACAATACTCCCAACCTGCTCTGGATCAAAAAAAACACCAGCATTTTCCAATACTTCTGGCATAGGCCCTAGGCTAGAACAGGCAATTGGCAGCCCTGAAGCCATTGTTTCTAATAGAGTGTTAGGCATATTCTCACAACTTGAAGCAAAAACCCCTAAATCAGACTGAAAATAGAGTTTATTCATGTCTTTAAAGTCAATTTGACCTTTATAATTCACCCAATTATTTTCTGAATCTAGTCTATCGATAACTTTATTCAGGCGAATAAGCGCTGGTTTATGTGCTGGACCAACAAGATCAAGTACAACTGGCAAACCATGATTACGTAAATCAGCAATAGCTTCAACAACATTCCATTGATGTTTGTAGTGATCTATAGTCGAAACATACAGAATTCGATAAGGGTTATCATTATCATAATCGCTAATAGGATACTGGCCTTTTGGTAATCTGTTAAAGCTAGAATTTACCCCATGAGGAATTATACATTTTTGACCATCTAGCTCGCCAGTAACAGTAAGCACAGCTTTACAAGCATATTTTGTTAAAAAAATTACACCATTTGATTTTCTGAAACTATTTGACATTATTAGTCGTAGAATTAAAAATTTAAGCGTAGCAAATGACCAACCATATCGTAAAAGTTCTTGAATCTCAAATGGCAAAAGGTTTTGACTCATAGTTACTACAGGAGTAAAATTTCCAGCATAACTTCCTCCAGGAATAAGTAATACTTCACACCCTTCATTATGTGCCATTTGTGATAGATTAAAACGCTGCCAAAGTGCACGATGAAAAATACTTTTATCAAGTACAGAAAGATTACGTTTATCTAACCACGAGTACTCATCAAGTGAATTTAATGTAGCTTTCCCTCCCCATACCACAATACGCTTAATCCCTAATGATGACGGTTCAGTTGCACGCAATAATTCTACAAGATGTGTAACACCTCCGCCCTTATGTAGGTTTGACGCATCAATACCAACTGTTAAAGCATTGCTATTTTTCATTCTAATCCACACATATTTGAAAAATATAATTGGGTCATGACAACTTAAGCGACTCTTTTCTAAACATTCCAAGCAAAACTTTATAAATATCTTGCTTGCGATTATTAAATCTAAATTCGCATTCTTTTAAGTGTAAATTAAACATACTTT
>Ga0257124_1001606_pt1 | contig 15603 bp, 16 predicted proteins | sample SI106_150metaG_FD_190154 | JGI IMG/M metagenome (GOLD analysis project Ga0257124, IMG submission 190154) | Marine microbial communities from Saanich Inlet, British Columbia, Canada - SI106_150 | ecosystem: Environmental > Aquatic > Marine > Inlet | place: Canada: British Columbia | collected...
GGAGAATGAAGCAACGGAACCTGACCTAGAAGGTTCATTATAAGTATGTACAGGAAAAGTGTACCTATAAACGGGAGAAACTTATCAGACATTTTTCCCAAGAGTGATTTGACGAAATTGTCAAGGGCCTCTACGATGATTTCCAGAATAGCCTGCACTCCACCCGGAATCTTCTTCAGGTTACGAGTAGCTATCATCGCAAACAATCCGAGAAATCCGATAATCATCATAGACATTACTAACGGCAGCCACTGGTGCGAAGTTAACCCGAATAGCTCAGCGTGTTTGTCAATGGGCAGTAAATCAAAAAATGTGGGAAGCTCAGGTACCCCGCCACTTGAACTGCCATGTGTCGATTCTGTCAAACCTCTACTCCTTTTTAAGTTATAAACTATAAAGCATTTTCAGCTATCTGATGAGAATGAATTTTCGATTCAGATTCTGATTTAGTAGTAATATTGTTATCGCTTCCGGAAGAATCGTGCTCTGAATATTCGGCACCATCACCTTTAGCGTTGTTGAGAAAGTTCACTAAAACCATGCTTACTACCATTGAAAGTACAACCAACTGTACGATTGAAACCCCTATAAAGAGGGCCAATGCGTTAATTGGCAGATATTCAAAGATAAGATAAAAAACCAGGGCCAGTACCAGTATCTTCCCGGTGCCCATAAAAGTAAACAACAGAGACTTTGTTGTAGAACCTTTTTTTGAACCTGACCCGTCAGCAGCGAAAGTTGCCGGATTAAGCTCCCGGAACATATATTTTATAAATTGCCACAATGCAAGCGATGTGCAGAAGCTGATGACAATCCCGATTGTCAGACTCAGAGTAAGATCAAAAGATTTATAACGAAAGGAGACCAGGATCATCAATACCGACACAAACAGCGTAGTGTATAAGGCCTGTTTTACAAAATTCTTCTTAACTGTCAACATCTTGTGCGCTTTGTTATACAAATCCATCATCAATCCTCTAAATCTTTTCTTTCCAGCTCTTTCATTGCCTTCTTCAGCATATTACAGATCTCTACAACCCCAACAGCTAAACAGAGCAGAAGTGACGCAATCATCAGCCACGGCTCAGTACCAAACTTTGTATCAAGATATCGCCCGCCAAAATATCCACCCGCAAGACTGGCGGCCATTACAAACCCTATCCCACTGGTAAGTCCCAAGGCACGATATGTACTTCTTGAATCATCCAGATTCAAAACGCGAGTCTCCGCTTATTTCTTTAAAGATTTCATCACTTCGCAACTGGCCGCTATTGTAGCATCAATATCCTCTTCGCTATGCACTGAGGAAATGAAAGCAGCCTCGAACTGAGAAGGCGCAAAATATACCCCTTTTTCCAGCATACCGTGGAAGTAAGATGCATATCGTTCTGTATCGCATCTCTTCGCAGACTCATAGTCTGTTACTTCTTCCTCACTGAAAAACGTGCAAAGCATTGAACCAACCCGTGTATGATAAGTAGGAATACCGGCCTCTTCAGCAGATCTCTTTAAGCCTTCAGCCAGTCTTTTCGCATTTCTTTCCAGCTTTTTATAGATACCCCTTTTTTTTAATTTTTCCAGTGTAGCAATTCCGGAAGCCATTGCCATCGGATTACCGGACAATGTTCCTGCCTGGTATACCGGACCAAGCGGTGAAATACAGTTCATTATTTCTGCCTTGCCGCCGTAGGCCCCTACCGGCAAACCGCCACCGATTACCTTACCAAGAGTGGTCAAATCCGGAGTTACTTTCTGCAGTGCCTGTACGCCCCCGTGAGCAACCCTGAACCCCGTCATTACTTCATCGAAGATCAAAACAATCCCATGTTTATCGCAGATTTCTCTTAAACCCTTCAAATATCCTTTTTTAGGTGGAATGACACCCATGTTTCCCGCAACAGCTTCTATAATTATACACGCAATATTTTCACCCTTTTCACGACACACTTCCTTTACGACGTTAAGATCGTTATAGGGTATAGTTAATGTATTTTTTACATAATCTTCCGGAACGCCTGGACTTGTGGGAACACCTAACGTAGTAGCTCCTGAACCAGCCTGCACAAGAAGTCCGTCCACGTGCCCGTGATAACAACCGTCAAATTTTATTACAATGTCTCTCTTGGTATAACCCCTTGCCAGCCGTATTGCGCTCATTGTCGCTTCAGTACCGGAGTTGACCATTCTGATCTTCTCGATTGAAGGCATCGCTTCCTTAATGAGCTCGGCCAGATGTGTCTCCAATTCAGTCGGAGCTCCGAAGCTTGTGCCTTTTTTCAGGACTTCCTTCAAGGCCTTTACAACGGATTTATCAAGGTGTCCTAGAATTAACGGACCCCATGAAAGAACATAATCTATATATTTATTGCCATCGATGTCGTTAAGATAACAACCGTGACCTGATTCTATAAAAAGAGGATCGCCTCCTACTGCTCCAAATGCCCTAACCGGGCTGTTCACACTGCCGGGAATGCTTTCCAGGGCCTTGCTGAACGCGTTTTTTGACTTTTCAACAACTAACATATTACAAAACTCTTCCTGATATCTCTATAAATTCTGAAAATTTGCAAAGAGATTAAATTTATCAATAAAGGTTTTTAATGTCAATAATAAACTAAAAATTAAAGCAAAAAATCAGAATTTTTTTGCAGTATATCAACCACATATGGGACTTCTTTGAATGATAGTTCGAAAATTAAACTGTAATCACAGCATGACTAATACTAATTTAAATCTATTCCGAAATCCATATCAAGTCTGCCCAGATTATACTTTCTCAGTACAATTTGGCTTTCCTCATATATATAGTATGCAGGTTTGAAGTATGGTGTTACGGGAAAGTTAGCTGTCAAAAAGCTGGTACTGTAGCGTATTCTTATCAAAATACTTCTGCCAGCTAATAGCCTTGCATGTTAAATCCTCTGCAACATCAGGGTTTTTGTATCCGCATACGTATGTCTTTATCTCATACTGCTTTGCCAATAACGATATGTGCTTATATTGCTTCTGCCTGAAATCCAGATTAAGGGCCTTAACCCTGGACTTACTGGCCAGTAGCTTCAAGTCAATGTTATCGCAGAAAGCCTGTGAGATTTTTTCCATGGATTTTGTGTGCCCCAGGTCCTCTCGAAGATTTCTGTTTATGATTGGCCGGAGGAACAGATAATTAAGACCTACGTTTTTTATACCTGATCTATCAAGAATTTTTAACAACGGTTCGATATTATCGGTGGAATCTGTCAATCCGGGTATTAATGGATCAAGCCTTACTTCTGGCAGGATTCCTATTTTGGTCAATGCCCTTATATTTTTTAATCTCTCACCGGGTGTTGCCGCATGCGGTTCGATCTGTTTTTGAAGTTGCCTGTTTAAAGTCGTTATACCTATATGTGCCTGCACACGCTTGCTATGCGATTTAAACAAGGCAATAAATCTGTCCGGAATACGCCCCTTGGTGAGGAAACTCACCCCGATACCTTTCCGCAGTAAAAGCGCCATCAAACTATACGCCGTGTCTAAAACCTCTTTTACCGGTTGGAACGCATCACAGGAAGAACTGAAGTATACAAATGCCGGTGTTTTCCTCTTACGGCTCAATTCGTTTTCGAGTTTTTCTACCAGGTTGGCGTACAGCACAATTGTCCCATCTCCCGGATAATTTGAATATCCTCTCGCATAACAATATGAACAGAGATGCGCACAGCCGGCGGTAGGGTTAAGCGTTGGCATATCATTCCGGCATTTAAGCGTCGATGGAGATAGAACGCTGGATTTTCGCTCCTTAAGAACTACTTCCATATTTCCTTCTTAATTTCCCGTATCTTGATTTTGCCGTCTACCAACAACTCTTTTTTAGTCTTTGGCAGTTTTTTTACCTTTGCTTCAATCTTGAGCGCCATACTCCTGTCTCCAACCCTCTTTTTCAGCACCAATGTTAAAGGGGTTTTTCCTCGTAAGTATTTCGATCCTTTTTTATCACCGCTCTCGTGCTCTTCAAATCTTCTTGCCACATCAGTGGTTATCCCTGTATACAATCTCCCATTTCTACATCTTATTAAATAGAGAAACCAGTTATTCATTTTATTTTAATCACGAAGATTTACGAACACTATTGAGGAATTAAAGAATTGAGAGATTACAAAGTTGCTGAATTTCTTAATTAACGAGTGACGAACGACAAATGACAAATGGACATTTATGGAGCACAGTGACCGCGTCACTGCTTATAATATACGCATCATCACGGATGATGCACTCGATATCAGCATCAGGGTTTGACCACTTTCTTTCCCCTGCCACGGTTTGGGTGAAAAGGTCTCTTTTTCTTTTTTTGTTCTTGAGGTGTGTTGTTTCCCTGAAGAGGATCTTTTCCGATCCAACATGGAGATATATCATTCCTGGTAATAAGCTCGCGAAGATCAGAAAGTTCATGTTTTGTTACAAATGTTAACGCCTTCCCCCTTCTCCCCATACGTCCGGTACGCCCGGTACGATGTGTATACGACTCCCTGCCTCGCGGCATATTCCAATTGACCACATGCGAAACATGTGAAAAATCAAGCCCCCTCCCTGCAACATCGCTGGCAAGAAGGTACCGGATCTTCATGTTCTTGAACTGCCTGAAAACCGAAGAGCGTTTGTCCTGGCTGAGTCCAGCATGTATGTATCCGACATTTTCAAACTCTTTCCGGATAGAGTCGTACATCTTATCAACCACGTGACGGGCATTACAGAAAATAAGAGCCTGCTTAACATCCTCCTCCTTAAGATACTTGACGAGCTCCGCCTGTTTGTCTTTCGGGTGTTGATAGGCAAAATAATGATCAATGCTTTCCGGCGCTTTCCTTTCCGTAATAAGGGAGATATGCCGGGGATCACGCAAGCAGTCATGGGCAAGTTTTTTGATATCTTCAGGCATCGTCGCGGAGAAAAGAAGTGTCTGGTGTTCACGAATGATACACGACAAGATGAATTCAATATCTTCAAGGAACCCTACCTTGAGAAGTTCATCCGCCTCATCAAGTATGGCACATTTCACATGCTTAAAAGAGAGTACCCCGCTATACAGATAATCCAAAAGCCGGCCAGGCGTTGCAACCAGAATATGTACACCTTGCTTAAGCTTGGCAATATCTATATCCTTGTCAAACCCCCCATACACGGCAAATGGAACAACATTGGTTCTTCTTGCGATATGCTGGATCTCAGTAACATACTGTATACATAATTCACGCGTCGGAACAATTACGAGCCCCTGAATATAATTAAGCTCGGGATCGACTTTTTGAATAAGAGGAATTGCACAGGCTGCCGTCTTTCCCGATCCTGTCTCAGCAAGAGCACAAAGATCATGCCCCTCTGCAATGATTGGGTAAGCCGCCTCCTGAACAGGAGTCATCTCTTCAAATCCCATCTTTTCAAGTGCGCCTAGAATGTCTGAAGAAATGTCAAGTTCACTGAATTTCATAAATTTTTTATCTTTCTTTACAAGGTTACAAAAAGTTCTAAGACAATAATTGGGAATATTCCCTTGATATATACAAATAAATGGGAAGTATTCCTGATTATTGTCTATCTTTTATCATAATTGCAGGCACTTTAATAGCGTGAGTGGGTGTTGGTAATGAATGAATACAGGATATGCATTTACTCTCTACTACTAATACTTGAAAACTCAAAACCGCATCCGATAAACTACAAATATCATATCTCAAGGCCACATAATACCTTAAAATGGATATAATTGCCACCTAAATGTTTTGAGGTGTAATGGCCCTGTTCCAGATACTATTCATTTCAGATAATGCATGATCTTCAATGCTTAAAATGCACAAATACCCTTCCAAAGTTCTTACTGTCCTTGTTAATACGGTGATATCTCTTTTTTATGTCAGGACGCTGCAGGAAACGCAGGACGGTCTTCTTTAGCTGCCCGCTACCTTTTCCTGGAATGATTTCCACGAGAGCAATCCTTTTTTCAGTGGCTTGATCTATTACACGATTGAGCTCTTTTTCAATCAATTTCCCATTTTTACATATTTCATGCAAATCCAGTTTTAGTTTTGCCATAATTTTTTTCACCGCTAAGACGCGAAGAACGCAAAGGAAAAAACTAACAAATAACAACAACCCTGTCTGCTGTGTTCTTAAATTGTAAATCTAAAATCGAAATTCGCAAATCATAATTCCTTGTTTCAATCTTCTGTCAAATGCCCCAATCGTTCCTTAAGCATCTCCTTCATATAACAGTTTATCTCCCACTGGTCAGCAATGGGCTTTCCTGTGGAAGGCAGGGTTACCATATATTCGGGAGGCCCAAACTCGGAACAGACAGGCAGTAATTCGGAATCATTGTTTTTGTGATGCTCCGCTATCTTTTCCCACCATCTTACGTGCACTTCAACAGCCTCCTCCCATTCGCTTACTCTCGGATCAGTAATCTGGGGAGAAGTTGCACTGCCCACTCGGGCATGAATATAATCTGCCCGTTCAATAACGCGGTCCACAGAATTCTGCTGATTCTGAAGCAGGGAGTTGTGAACACAACACCAGTGTGAAAAATCAGCAGTAAATCTTATCTCCGGCAAAGCATCAATAATCGCCATTGTAGATGTCGTACAAAAAGTAGCCCGGGCGCGATGAGTCTCATGCAGGACTTTTATCCCAAGTTCACTGGCAAGTTTCTGAGCAATTGAAATCACTCTTATATTTTCCGCCAAAGGCCAATAGTCCTTTCCGCAGTGGACGTTCGTTAATAACGTATTCAACCCCGAAGTGCTGTTCAGCTCTTTTCCTAGAAAATCTAGCTGCTCATCAACTGTTGACCCTTCAGCTCTGACCTGAGCAACCAGATCCAATCCAATCTCATTAAGCAGAGATCCCAGTCTGTCCCGCTCAGCACGGTTACCTGGAACTGGCATTTCGACCCCGTCAAACCCCGCATCTTTGATCAGAGTGAAGCCCTCTTCCAGTGTTGGCAGATTCATACCCCACATTGTACAAAGGTATTTTATTTTCATTCCCAAACCCTTATATCGTATTGTCAGATGCTGCAATTACGATTTTAGCACATGCCATTGCATCTGATAATGCCTCATGATGATTTAATGGAATATCTAAATAGCGGCAGACATCCGGTAATTTCGTTGGAAAAAGTTTCCATCTCTTCCTGGCCAGTGCTACCGTGCATTCAAACGGAATCGATGGTGGTTCAATATCTGCTTTTTTGCAACAGGCGTTTAAGACAGAGCGATCAAAGGAGGCATTATGCGCAGCAATAAAATCCGCACCGTTTAATATATTTTTCATTGAAGGCCACAACTCATGGAAACCCGGTTCTGAGACCACCATATCCCATGTAATATTGTGTATGTAGGTAAATTCGAAATACTCTCTCGGAGGTTTAATAAGCCGATGTTCAGTTTTAACAATTTTTCCTGATTCAACCCGGACCATAGCAAGAGCGCATGCGCTGTCCCTGTAACGATCAGCAGTTTCAAAATCTATGGCAACAAAAACATCATTCATTATTTCATTCCAGTATCGAGCATTTAATTACTAATAATCACACAAAGCCACGAAGAGCACAAAGGGAAAAACAATTATCCTTTGTTTTATTTATTTAAAATTTGTTTTCTTGGTGATCTCTGTGCCTCTGTGTGATTATTTCTTTTTTCTTGTTGAAGTATTATACGAGGGGGTTTTGCAGGTAGTTAACAAAGGCTAGTTTCTTTGTAATAAGTTTTGCGCTCTTAGCGGCTCCTTGTCCTCGGCGCTTTTTGTCCGGGGAGCGTGAGAACTTCTTTTTTTTTCGCCAAGAACACCAATTCTACGGTTTCTGTTTTACCTCAATCAAGTTGTCGGAAAAGTCTTTCAGAAAGTAGACGGTCTTGTCCTTATGTTTCCCGATTATTACTTCAGCATCAAATCGTATAGCCTTTTCTGTGAGCTCTGCCAGGCTATCCACCATGATAGCGAAATGTGTGAAATTGGGATTTTCGGGCTGAAAATCCGATATGAACACCTCGATCTTTATCCCCTCATTTTCAACAACAAGGACCTTGATCTCCTTGGAGACAGAAAACAGTTGCTCTGAAAGCTCCAGTGGCAGGATAATTTCCCTGGTCAGTTTAAGACCCAGAAAATCCTGATAAAACTTCACCGCCTGCTCTTCGCTCTTATTAATAATACCAACGTGATTTAGTTGCATGGAGTATTTTAACTTTTAATAGTTCGATATGCAAGCCTAAGATTCCATGCAGGCGTTGCTATGTATGCAACAAGGATATATGGATTAGCTGCCTCAATTTCCAGCAGGCATTTGCAAGCCTCCTACCACCACTCCCCTTATTGCCTGGTTGCTCTCTCGTATATGTCCAGGATGAGGAGCGATTTTTAATTTACTTCGTTAATTGATATTCCGAGCGCCTGAGCCACGCCTTTGCCATAAGCTTCACCTGCTTTTAGACAATTACCAATGTGGTGAATTTTAATTTCCTTTGGTGCATCTCCCATTGCTCGTGCTGTGTTCTCGAAAAGAATCTGTTGCTGCTCTTTACTCATAAGTCGGAATAGATCTCCAGCCTGTGAATAATAATCATCATCTTCCCTATGATCCCAATGATCTGCAGCGCCATCCAATTCAAGAGGTGGCTCTTTATGTTCATGTTGTTCCTGCCACTCACCGGAACTGTTAGGTTCATAACCCAGAGTTGAACCATAATTACCATCAACTCTCATTTGGCCATCACGGTGAAACATATTAAGAAACGGGCACCTTGATTTATTTACCGGAATAAGATGATGGTTTACACCCAGACGGTAACGCTGTGCATCTCCGTAAGCAAACAATCGCCCCTGTAGCATTTTGTCTGGAGAAAAACCAATACCCGGTATGACATTGGCAGGATTAAAAGCAGACTGTTCTACATCAGCAAAATAGTTTTCCGGATTTTTATTCAGTTCTAACACTCCGACATCAATCATTGGATAATCTTTGTGAGGCCATACTTTAGTCAGATCGAATGGATTAAAATTACATTTTTTTGATTCCTCTTCAGACATTACCTGGATTTTCATATTCCATTTGGGAAAATCACCATTATCAATACTCTCAAGTAAATCTCGCTGATGACTCTCTCTGTCCTTCGCTATTATTGCCTCAGCTTCCTGGTCGGTTAAACATTTGATTCCCTGTTGAGTCTTAAGATGAAATTTAACCCAGACACGTTCGTTTTTATCATTGATAAGGCTGAATGTATGGCTTCCATAACCATTCATGTGACGATAGGAATATGGAACACCTCGGTCACTCATGGTAATTGTTATCTGATGAAGTGCTTCTGGTAACGATGTCCAGAAATCCCAATTATTTTTTGCACTTCGCACATTTGTCCGGGGATCTCTCTTTACTGCATGATTAAGATCAGGAAATTTTAACGGATCTTTTAGAAAAAAAACCGGTGTATTATTTCCAACTAAATCCCAATTGCCTTCCTCAGTGTAAAACTTAATTGCAAACCCTCTAATGTCACGTTCTGCATCTGCAGCACCTCTTTCACCCGCAACTGTAGAGAAGCGAACAAAAAGGTCTGTCTTTTTCCCGACTTCAGAGAAAATTTTGGCTTTTGTATACCTGGCAACATCATGAGTAACAGTAAAAGTACCAAAAGCACCTGAACCTTTTGCATGCATACGTCTTTCCGGAATAACCTCACGGTCAAAATGTGCAAGTTTTTCAAGGAACCAAACGTCTTGTAAGAGCATGGGCCCCCTTTTTCCTGCAGTCATGACATTTTGATTGTCTGCAACAGGAGCACCTACATTGTTTGTAAGCTTTTTCTTATCATTCATAATATGTCTCCTTTTGGTCTAAGTATTAATAATATACTATTTAACAAATCATTCTCATCGAATTACAGGTCCACAGATGGCCTTTTTTGTTAATTTCCATTCGTACTATTTTAGAATATAACAAGCTATTATAAAGTTTCCGGATAACACCACTGTATTAAGGATATCCTGAAGAATGAGAATAGTACTTAATGGGGAAGCAAAGAGAAAGTTCATGTATTTACTTCCTGTAAAAACATAAAACTAATTTATGATAGTTCATCCAGACCGCATAGGTGCGAGGAGTCCTGGTGAATAGTTACTCGTTTTCCTGGCTCACAGGTTCAGTAGATTTACTTGAAAAGTGGAACGTTGCTTCAAATATTATCGAAAATAACGCCAGTGCAATTATCCCGACAATGTGCCAGCCATTGAAAATCAAATTTAATCCGGAGGCTACTATTCCGATCACGGCTGCAATTTTTACTTTCCGTTTCATTATTCTTCCTTAGTTACTTTTGTCACTAAGAAGTAATTATAAAAGAGTGATTTTTACAATGCAAAAGATTATTAAGCGCATCCACCGACATTTGTGACAGATTGAACGAGATGAAGCATTCTCTTGCTACCTTACGGTTACTTTCCGGCTCCGGCAATATCAGCTGGAATGCTGACACGAATGTCGGTTAGTATCTGCTTCGTTTTTACCGGCCACTTCATTTCTTCCGGAATACTGTTACGGATATTTGCCAGTGCAATTTCCAGGTAAGCGATGGCATCGTTAATAGCCCTGATCCTGACTTTAATCTCTTCCTTTGAGTAAACATCCGGAGTCACAGGGATTGATTCCTGAACCGCTGCAATCTTGGATTCAATTTCTTTGTTTGTGTAATTACCCGAAACATCAGGAATAGAACTTTTAACCGCTGTGATCTTACCGTCAATTTCATCATTTGAATATCTGCTTGGGATCTCTGGAATCGAGTTTATGATCTGCGTGAGTTTAGCATCAATCTCTTCTTTTGTATAACTGTCAGGAGGAATCTCAAGAACGACCGCAACAGCCTCTTCATTTTTTAATTCCATAGCTTCAAATTCAGCAAAAGATACCTGACAAAAAAGAACTATGGCTCCTAAAATCAAAAATATAATATTCCTACCGCTTTTCATATCAGGTTCTCCTTATTCAAAATGTTCTTTTAGTATGCTTTTACTAAAATTAGAGGCCAGACTAAACAAGCATGCTGGCGATATAGAGCTCAGTGATTAGGTGACTTCGGCTTAAAGTCTTTGTGTACCCATTCCCAATTTTCATCCATATAAGACCAGGTTTTATTTCCCTTAGGCCAGTAGTACCATCCACCGGTAGCTGCAAAATCCTTCCATTCACCCTCGTATCTATATCCGTTAGCGAATGTACGGGTTCCCTTTCCATTGCACATACCATTAACCCATCCGCCTTCGTATTTGCCCCCTTCCACGAAAACAAAAGTCCCCTGCCCGTCTTTCTTTCCTTCTTTCCATTCACCATCGTATGTACCAAGATCCGGCATGGTTAACTTTCCCTGCCCGTGCCTATTGGAAAGCACCCATTCACCTTCGTATACAACACCGTTCTTAAAGGTATCTGTTCCTTTTCCATGCCTCAAATTATCCCGCCATTCACCAGTATAATTGCCCCCGTCTGAGTATGTATAAGTGCCCTGTCCGCTCCTCCTGCCAGCTTTAAAGGCTCCTTTGTATTTGGTACCGTCAGGGTATACCATAGTACCCCTGCCGTTTTCACAATCACCTTCCGTGCACTCTCCGCCCTTTCTCTCTTCAACGGCAGCCTCTCCTGTTGCAGGTGATACCGCTGCTGCTTTTTCTTCTGTTACCGCTTCTTCTGTTTTCGCTTCTTCTGTTTTCGCTTCTTCTGTTTTCGCTTCCGGTTCGTTTCCGAATGTATTTGTCGCACTAAAACAAATATTTAACATCAAAACGGTGAATACAATTAAAAGCGATTTTCCATTTATAACGTTTTTTAAATCCCTTCTCACAATACTGCTCCTTAAATAATTACATGTTAATTCTTAACAAAAAAAGTAATAACTAAATATCAGGTGAAATTGCATATCTTTTCCATCGAAAGGATTCACAATATGTCAACGTCTCTATGATAGTCTCAGTTTGGCGAATCGTACTTCTGTTGTTGGTGCTTAAGCCAATAGCCCTCTGCCATTCCACCTATCGCACCAAAAACCAGTTCATCTAAAGACATAGCAGGTTGACTGGCGTCAGACTGGCTGGCCTTCTTTAATTCTTCAAGAAAATAGCTTTCATTTACCTGCAGTACATGCTTATTCTTCTTCATAAAATCAGTGGAAATTTTCGCTATCGATATCATGAATTTTTCTTTGTTATTAAGGTCATCCAGAGACGTACAACTCTTTGTAAATACCTGCACGCTGCAACCAAGAAGATCCCCGATCATCTCTGTAAAAGTTTGATATGTTTTCTGCTCATCTCCTATTGTAACAGTAAACTTCCTTCCTTCCTCAGGAAAGGCAACTTTATTAAATACCTGAACTAATAGATCGCCAATATCTACTTCAAGCCCGGCCTCTTCTATTTTATTTCTAACAAGCTCAAGCACATCTTTTGTTATGTCTGCAGGTAGTATTCCCTTCAGCCGGCTCTTAAGGTTTTTCATATGTTCAGGTAATATATCACTAACGGATTTCCCTGAATCTTCTTCATCGCTTGTGGACAGTCTGGCTGAAAGGCCGAGTGTCTGCTGTGCTATCGAAAACCCGACCCTATAGAGCATTCCGTGGTTTTTAGAATATTTTTTGTTGAGGTATTCGTACACCACCACTGCAAGACGTTTCGAATCGAGGCCTTTGTCACCTTCAGGATCGTAATCGTCCAGCACCTTATGTAGTTCGCCACAGCAATCATACTCTTCACGAATCTGCTTTGTGGTCAGATCCTCGTGCGATCCGTACCACATCAAATAATTTGTCCCCACATTTACGGACAACTCCAATATTATCTGCAAATCTGCATCGCTAATGTCATTCATTTATCCACCTTCGAGGTATGCGTAATCTAGTAATAATTAATGTAGGCAGTTTACAGCAGGCAGTAGGCAAGTGGCAAGTGAAAAGTCATTGTTCTACTCGGTAGGATATTTTGGCAAACAAAACAGTTGAGGGTTTTGATAGCAGAGGACAGAATGTTAACTTTGTGGTAATTTTACGAATAGATAAAGTAAATAAAGAATAGATTTGTTAAACAAAAAAGGGAGGATGCCGAAAAGCATTTCCTCCCTTTTTCAATTTATTAAGCAGCTAATGAATATCAATAATTACATTATCGAATTCAAATATATAAAACAGCGAGTTAGTTCACAAGATTATCCATCAATTATTCCGTTACAATTATTGTCAACGCCATCTCTGCCCCAGCGACCTTTTGTGTCTTGATGGCCAGGATAAACAGTGGCATTGTTGTCGTCACAATCACCATCTTCCACACACACGCCATCACCATCATTATCAGTACATCCGTCTGTAGAACATCCTTCATCAATATACCCATCACAATTATTATCTATCCCATCGCAACGTTCTATAGCACCGGGATAGACACTGTAATCGTTATCATTACAGTCACCATCTTCTACACACACACCGTCACCATCAACATCAATGCAATCACTACTACCATCATAGACGAGCGCATCATATGCCTGGACGAGTCCATAACCTGATGTCTTATCAAATCCAGATTCATTTAAATCTAATGCTGTTGAAGTAAGTGCCTGAAGAATACTATCCGGAGTGTGATTTTTTGTGACGTCAGCATAAAGCATAGCCGCTACTGCTGCCACATGAGGAGAGGCCATTGAAGTACCGCTATAAAACCAGTATCCCCAGGCACCATTTATATATGTCTCCTGCAATACACCATCAGTAAATCCGTCACCATTTAAATCTTTACTATTGTCACCACCAGGAGCCACTAAATCCAGATTATCACCTTTGTTAGAGTAACGAGTTACTTTTGAATGCAGATCGACTGCTCCTACTGCTATAGTAGTGGGATATATGGCAGGATAACTTACATTTTTTCTTGAGCCGTCATTTCCTGATGCACAAACCACGGTTACACCGCTAGTGTATGCATGATTAAGTGCCAGATCCATAATTTGATCATTTGTAATATCATAACGGGCATTGGTACCAAGGCTCATGTTTATAACACGCGCTCCATTATTAACAGCGTAATAGATACCTTCCGTAATATCAGCAAAAGAGCCGCTTCCATCATCATCAAGTACCTTTACAGGCATTATACATGCACCATGAGATAAACCCGCAACGCCTATAGCATTATTGGTACTCTGCGCAATAGTACCTGAGACATGTGTACCATGACCATCTCCATCAACAGGATAAACATCTGAATTTACAACATCGATGCCGTTGACTACACAACCGATGCCATCAACTCCGCCGGTTTTTAATCCGGTATCTAACACTGCGACTATTACGCCTCCTCCATTGCTAAGGTTCCATGCCTGGTCGCTTTGGACAAGTGGGAAATGCCACTGAAAGCTACTAAGCGGATCGTCACTGGCTTTTGCTAACAGATTAAAATTTGCCCTGAAACCCTTTGCAACTAAACTCTGTATATGTCCACGTTCTTTACCCGGCTCTACTTTAACTACCGTGAGATTTGCATTTGGAAGGTATTTAATAACGCTGTAACTATCTGGAATAGTTTCAGGTGCTCCGGCTATTACTACCTGCCCTGAGCGGAAAGGTGGAATATTTGTATTATTCGGTTTGCTACCCGATACAACCGGGCCAGAATGTATTTGCGATTTAAGGTTGTTTCCAGCGTAGGCTGCATCCACAGAAATGCCTGCTATAAAAGCAAACATGATGAAGCTTACAATTACAAATATTACATATGAATAAAAACGTTTATCCATCGTTTGCCCTCCCATTAGTTTAATACAAAAATCTAAGACCGATAGTAGTATTAGCACACGACATACCCATACATTAATTTCTCGTAAAATCTTCGCAAACATGATGGGGAAGGGATCGCCTTATTCTTGATTTATTTGAGCGAGTATAGCATAAGCCTAATAAGGCCAACAGATTACATATACTAAACATTACAGAGAAGTATTTTTCTAATGATTAAAATTTTTTGAATAATCAATTCTGATAACACAATAGTTATTAATTAAGTGTTTCAATAAAAGACAGTATGGGAAAAAATGTCCATAAAATCTCTCAGACCGGGTATTTCCAAAGGCCGACTATATGCGGATGGACGTGAAAAATCAGGTAGAATGTAGTGGCACTACAACATATCAGGACAGAATAAAGCCAGACACATTAAAAGCGTACTCAATTCAAGAAAAATTATAGATTGAAAACCTGTAAGTCCTTTTGTTATAAAACATAAAGAGCAAAAAGAATGTCAATGTTATGGGAAAGCTATCACATGAAAAGTCAAAATGAACTGAACCAGATATTAACAAAAATGGATGGGAAGCCATATCCTGCTTATAAGGCTATAAAGGGTAGATATCAATATCAGGACTATGAACTATTGATAGACCACGTTCAAGGAGATCCGTTTGCTATTCCTAGCAAAGTAAGAATCAGAATCCCGATCAGCACTGCCGAATTTCCCGATGATACATATAGTAACGAATGCAGGAATGTCGCCCTGTGTGATTTTCTGGTGAGACGATTTTATCACTTCATT
>Ga0257124_1001627_pt1 | contig 15437 bp, 12 predicted proteins | sample SI106_150metaG_FD_190154 | JGI IMG/M metagenome (GOLD analysis project Ga0257124, IMG submission 190154) | Marine microbial communities from Saanich Inlet, British Columbia, Canada - SI106_150 | ecosystem: Environmental > Aquatic > Marine > Inlet | place: Canada: British Columbia | collected...
GCAGAAAGTATAAGAATGGTCCTTATATTAATACTACCGTACTTGAGAACATGATAGAAAGTAGTATACCCATGGTTCTCTTAGATGCCAGATCAGGAAAGTGGGATGATAAATCCAGAATTCTCGGGGCTCAGAGCCTAAATGATGGATCTACAAAAGAAGAAGTTGCTGGAATAATTAAATCCAAAGACGCCCTGGTAGTTACCTATTGCTCCAGTTTGAAATGCGGTGCAAGCAATAAACTCTACATCCATTTAAAAAAACTAGGCTATAAAAATGTTCTGGAATACCCCTTCGGCATTAAGGGATGGCTGGACGCTGGCAACGATATTGAAATGGACGAATAAACCTGTCTTCTGACACGTTGCATATGGAGATTGGTTACGAAACTTGATAGCTCCCTTAATTCTATAGAGCACCTTGTTGCTTCTCAGGATTCTGAAGGAATATAGCAAAAAAAAAAGGCTTTAGGAGTAATCCTAAAGCCTTTTGTATTGGTAGCGGGGACAGGATTTGAACCTGCGACCTCCGGGTTATGAGTTCTAATCCTGTCCTTTTGCTAAGTCCAAGTATTGTAAGTATCTTGTTGATATAACAGGTTTTAAGTGCTGTTGGATACAATTGGTAATTGTTGAATAAATTGGCTATTTTGGACTATTATGGACACTTTTTGGACACCTGTCCCTGCCTTATATGAAAGGGCATGCACCCAAAGAGGCGTGCCGGTTAATGAAGATAAAAAAGTTACTTTGTCTATGTAATAGGAGTCCCAGAATTACTGCTAAAAAAATAAAATTTAAAAATTTTCGCAAATAGTAGTTTATGTCTATTCATAGTGTCTTATGTCTAGTAATGTATTAAATTTTAGAACAATTTATTAATGATTTAGGGAAATATTTTATGGGCAGATGGTCTTATTCAAGTAGGTCAACGGTTGAGGAAAGTAAGGCAATCACAACGAAATTTCTTAAGAAAAATAATTATTTTACCGGTGGTGTCAAACGTGGAGAAATAAGTTGGAGTTTTAAGGGTAATAAAACAGGCAGTGTTAGTATTATAGTCTCACCGGTCAAAGGTGACGAGTATGTCCGTTTCCAATATATGCAAACCGACATGGATACAAAAGTAGCGACCAAGATGGATTATAAAGTACGGCTTACATGGACACCATGTTATTTCGGTGGTATACGGTGGTGGTTTATTTGCCCACAGGTAGTCAATGCCCATGCATGTGGGAAAAGGGTTGGCTCATTGTATTTAGAAGGAAAGCGCTTTGGGTGTAGGCATTGCTATAATCTTACGTATGCAAGTTCACAAGAAAGCCACAAATATGATGGGCTTTTTCGAAAAATTGGGTTTACGATTCAAGAAGCGAGATTGGCATTTCCAGGGGTTTAATAAAAGATAACAATATTAATATGTAAGGAAATGTGCTTACATATTAATGCAAGCTTTCTTCAAAACTGCCGACAATACCGACAAAAGTCTAATTTGTTATCATTCCTCTTAAACGCTGTTCACATAATCAGGTAAACGCTTCCATCTCAGTCAACAATTGATGACTAAAATCACAGAAACTAAGGTATTTCGAAGTACATATTCAGGTTTTTCCTAATTGTGACCTTATACCTAATAGAGTATACTGATGCTCAGTACTGGTTTTACAGTAGGTGTAGGGGTTGATTTTGGGATTTTGCCAGTCAGGATTGGTTATCATGTGTTCTATTAATTTTGATAAGTAATTAAGTGTTATAAATCTCAGAACTCCTACAATCTACAAAATTTCATACCACACAGATACACACCATCATTTGGTGGATATACTTTTCATAAATTCAGAAATAATGGCTCTCTGTTTCCCGCTAAGTACCAATATTTTCCATTCTAATTTATTACTGTGTAGTTGCAGAATGAAACTTACATAATAATTCGATATGTAGTAATAAGTATTAAGAGATAAATCGCCCCAGTTATAGTCAATATTATAGTTAAGAAAGGATGTATAAAGGTGAAGAATATTACATTAACGACATTGTCAGTTTTTATTTTGCTTATTGGCATAAGTACTTCGTTTGCTACTAAAGCGTATGGCACGCATGATGATGTTGCAGCATTGCAGAAGCAACTAGTAACTATGCAGGAAACGCTTATGCAAAAAATGGGGACAATGGAGGAGACGATCAAAGATCAACAGGAAATGATTAATGATTTAAAAGAACAGAACCGGAAAGTTGTCGAAATACCAATGCCCAACTATAAAGATAATATTGACACTGAAACTTCTGATTTTCAAGAAATTGTTGGGCGTGAAATAGACGATTATTTCACAAAAGAAGGTACAAGGGAGAAGATGGTAAAGGCAGGGTTCGCTCCGAAACTTGACATTGGTTATAAAAAAGGATTCTATCTAAAAACCTTGGATGATAAGTTTTCTGTGAACCTAAGAAATAGGATACAGTTTAAGTATGAATACAGGGACCTTGACTGGGGTATTGAGGATGACAGCTCTTTTGATCACAGGCGTGTTAGGACTGAGCTATCTGGTCATGCTTATGATGAGAATATAAAGTACAGATTTGAGTGGGAATCTTCATCTGACGATGTTGAATTACTTGATGCATATGTAGACATCACACATGTTCCATGGGCGAATATATGGATGGGACAGGGCAAAGTATATTCGAGACAGGTTCTCACATCAGGTACTACCCTCCAGATGATAGATAGATCGGTAATCAGTGATGAGTTTAGTTTTCAGGATGATAAACGTAAACGTGGTGTGGCTATTCATAGTGACAAGATACTTGATGGAAAGATTGATTATCTTTTCGGTGTATATAATCCTCAAAACAAGTTTACTGATAATACTATCAATACCATGCTTTATATCGCAAGATCATCTTACTACCCTTTTGGCCCTTATGAAAGCTACAAAGAATCAGATTGGGAATATACAGAAACATTTAAGGCGCATATAGGAGGTGGTATAGGGTTTGAGCAGATTGGCGAAAATAGTGGTGCAAGTGGTCAATCGTTTTCATTTACTTTTGGCGATAATCGTGATGAAGTGGATCAAACACAAATATTAGGCGAATTCGGGTTTAAATATAAGGGATTATCTCTGGTAGGTGAGTATCACTACAGGAAACGAAAGTTGTTAGATGCACTTGAGTCTGGTGATCCTGGTGCAGAACTAGGAGCGGTAAGTGATGGAGCTGCATTGCGTGATCATGGCCTCTTTGTTCAAGGTGGCTACTTTGTTGTGCCTAAGAAACTTGAAATTGCTGGAAGGTATGAATTATTTGTCCCTGATGATGATTATGCAGGTTTAAATTCGGTAGGTATCGCTTTATACGATGTAAAGACTTATGAAGCAGGAATTAATTACTTCATTCACGGTCGAGATCACAAGGTTCAACTTAACTATAGAAGTGTAAATTACGATGGCCATTACCGTAGTCTAGGTTTGGGAAGCATACATAATAATGAACTTCTCATGCAATACCAGATTTATTTTTAAGAGCGTATTGGTATGAAAGAAATGGTAATACGTGGCTATGAGAAGAATGAAAGATGCAGGCAATAAGATTAGCAAAATAAAATACATGTTTGATTTTTGGAAAAGGTTGTGGAATACAGGAAAATCAACAGTTTCTTGGACTAATCAGCAGCTTTCAGGGTGGTATGATTCATTATCAAATGCAATAAGTTTATCAACGAAGATATCAAAGCCCACAGGTAATAAAATTTTAAGTTATGTTTATTCTGCTATTGAAGCATCAAAAAAACATGCTGGTGGAGCAATAAATCTTGCCGCTATCACTACTACTGCCATATTAGCATCAGATTTTTCACGAAACATGACTTCTTGGCTTGATGATATGGTCAATAATGGAGTACCTTCAATATATGATAAGTCAGTAGACGCGGTTTATAATTCTACTAATATAGGTGGTGGTCTTCTCCATAGACTATTTGATGGTAGTCATACTCTGTGGGGTATGTGGGATAAGGTATGTGAGGCCTCTCCTGATGATACTTTTTTGCAAGAGGTTGTAGGATATACAACAGCACTGACTAAGGATATAACAACTCATATAGGTATTCCTTTATTTACTTTGTCTAAGTCCTCGTATGATCAAGTAGCTAACTCTCTGAGTACAACATTTGGTATTCCAAAGTCATGGTTCTCAGATCTTTTACATGTTGACGGTGTAGAAGTTTTTGGGGCTTCAATTGGTACTATTGCGGTTGCTCTTAACTGGAATAATAAGCAATATAAAGAGTTTGCTAGCCTTGCTGGCAGTTTGGGTATATCGTCTATAGTAAGTGCTAACCCGGCATTAGGAGTTGTAACTTTTGTTGCCTTATCAAAGTCTTATATTGATGCTGGTGAAAAGGTAGATTACATGGAAATTGTCAATGGATTATCTAAAGGTGGAGTTGGTACTGGAGTGTTCTTGGCAGCTTCTTCAGTAATTGGTGGGCCTGTATGGGTTGGAATACTTGCCGGAATGTGTGTTGGAGTCGTTGTTAATAAAACTATGGATACTGTAGATATTTCACAGATTACTGACTTTCTAAATACGTCTCTAAGAAAAGCAACTGCATAAATTATAGATAGTGAAAAAAAGAATCCAAAACCAGATAACAAATACAACGTACTAACATTATCAATCCTGATTCATTATACAGACACCTACATTCTTCAAAAGCGGAAGGATGTAGGCATTATTTTATGGATATCCCATCCAAACACATCATCCGAAAATAAACAAAAGAGTCTGTCCGTTAAAGTGGGTATATGAGGTGAAGATAACATAAAGAAATTTATGTTAACCCATAGGGCGGAGTGAGAGGGAACGCAAGAGGCTACGTAGGATAACTAATTAGTTATCGGATGTCGCCTCGGTCTTTTTATACCATAAAAAATAAGTATATAAAAAGATGCCTTTCCACTCACTACGCTTCACCTCTTATACCCACTTTAACGGGCAGATTTCCTTATATTTGTTTGTTTTTAGATTTATGAAATGCAGTGGAATAGATTTAAAAACAAATGCTTTTTCATTTCAATATAAGCTCACCTGTTCGTATTGCAGAGAAGCGGAAATACGATCTGGTGAGTTTCCTTCGGTATTCTTTAAAGGGACTTTTATGAATACCAATATTGGCCAATTTCCTCTGCTAAAATACCCACCCCCGTCTTTTAGAAGGGGTGTGCCACCCCAAGAGGCCCCTTGTGTTAATGAATATAAAAAGGGACCATCTTTATGTAATGGAGTCAAAAAATATTACAAAAAAAATAATTTTCAATTTTTTCAAAATAAAATTTATACATATTTATGTAAGCTTGCATGTGCATTATAAATGAATTATAAAATATCAAACAATCAGATAAGGGACAGGAATTATAATTAAAGAATATAATAATGAATAATGCATGAATGTTTGTGCTGGATAAGTCTGGAGATGCAATAACGATAGAGTTTGACACATAGGCAAAGGATAGGTATGGACGCCTATTAGGTTATGTTTGCCTGTCAGATGGCAAGATGTTAAATGAAGAGATTGTAAAGGCTGGTTATGCTAATATTATGACTATATCACCTAACGTTAAATATGAAGATAAGTTTATTAAGGCAGATAAGTCTGCAAGAGAAAGAAAGGTTGGATTGTGGGAATGTATATATCTTATAATTTAGTAGTGGCTCTGGCTAGCTTAGTTTTGGTTGCTGGTGGTTGTACAACTTCTCAATATACCAGTCATAGCCCGGTTACCAATGATAGAGACACTCGTGAAGAGAGAGAACTGGCTTCAGCAGACTATCGACAAGAGAGAGAACAGGCTTCAGCAGGCTATCGACACTTGTCTGTATACGAGATACATGATTTACCACATATGTCCATACTAGAGAAGAAGAGGTGGGGATTTATTGGTCATAGTACAATCAATCATCATTATGAATTAAAGTCTATTAAGGGAGAGGATGTCGTCATAGATCATGCCACTGGATTAATGTGGTTTCCAGGAACTTCGAAGGATAAATTTAGACTTGTTTCCAGGTCTCGTGTTCAAAAGAGCGAATATTGGTTTAAAAAATTTAGACAAACAAGATATGCAGGGTTCAATGACTGGAGAATGCCAACAGTTGAGGAAGCAGCGTCATTATTGGAAAAGAGTAAGAATAATGCTGGTTTGTATATTGATCCAGTCTTTAGTGGTCATAATAAGATATGGACATCTGACCTCGATACTACGCGTGAGAGGTGGCGAGTAAACTTTAAGAAAGGAAGTGTTCACACCTACGTTTATGAACTTTTTTACGCTTACCGCCCAGTCCGTTCCATAACATTTCCGCTAGCAAAAGAAGTCGAAGAAAGAAAGGGTTTTAGTTCTGGCACTGGCTTTTTTGTGTCGAATAATGGACATATATTGACAAATTACCACATTGTAGAGAATGCAACAACAATAACAATCAAGGATATTTCTGGTAACTCGTACGATGCTAAATATCTAAAAGGTGATTCTGCAAATGATGTTGCATTGTTAAAAATTGAGTCAAATACAAAACCACTAAATATACTTCTTTATTCAGACGTGGAGAAAGGTAGTGAGGTTTTCACCTTAGGCTTCCCTCTTGCTAATCTTCAAGGCCTAGAACAAAAAGCAACATTTGGCAGAGTAAATGCACTTAGCGGTTCTGAAGATGATGTAAGGTTCCTGCAAATAGATGTTCCTCTCCAGCCAGGAAACTCAGGAGGCCCTCTTTTCAACCATACGGGTTCTGTTGTCGGAATTACAACGTCTACCCTCAATCAAATAAACACTTTGAAACAAAGTGGTATGTTACCACAAAATGTTAACTATGCCGTTAAGATTGGTTACATTGTTCCTATACTACGTGGAATTACAACGGTACAGAATGAAAGACTGATGAAAAAACCCTTTACAGATTTAATCAAAGAAAATGAAAGTTCTGTTGTTATGGTTATTGCTAAATAAATTAAACGGAACGAATAGGACGTCTGTAGAAACGACAGAGGAGTGAGTTTTTAGTATTAGGATATTTGCGAAACATAACATAATGCCATTTTTAGGACGTTGAGTATCCCAATACTATAGAGCCATTTTTTTAGATATCTCGGCAACTAATTGAAGCGCTGATTCAAATGTTTATCATAAAGCTGATTGTCCTGAACTTGGTAATAATATCATAGAATTCGATTCAGCAGAACAAGCACAAAATGCTGGTGGTGTATCATGCGAGAATTGTAATCCATGAGTGATAATATCATTTTTAAACTGCAAAGCCACGTATCACAATCCATTTCCTCTTGATTTTAGTATCTAGTCTCACTAATATAAACTTCAGTGCTTTAAATCCAAATAGACATAAAAGTATTTAATTATCAAGGGCAATAGGGAACGGTTGCTTAAAGATATAGAACTCTACCAGTTTTGCCCTTGTCTACTTCTGGAAATTGAATTGAGAGCAACGTTATGGCTAAAAAAAGCAAACCAAATAAAGCTACTACTAATGCGGCTAACAAAGAGCATAAATTATCTCCTTTAGAGAAAAAACTCCTCGGATACTGCGAGAATCACAAACCAGTGTTGCTTTTTGGAGAAGATAAAATTGTGAGAAGAGATTTAATTCTGAATGTTCACAAAGCAAATGGAGGACTTGATCAAAGCAGTGAGCATGGTAACCCAGATGGATTTGTTAGTGGGCGTAGTACAAAACGTACGTGGGATCATGTTAACCTTACATCGCTTGGTAGCAGTGAGATTTATCACTACCTTACTACTACCAAAGCTAGTGATAAATCAGAATATAGCCCTCATGATTTTGACGAGAAAAAGACACCTTATAAAGAAGGATTTCTCTATTGTTGCAAAGGGCTGCTTTTTTTAGACAACCTGTTGTGTAGTGATGAAAGCAAACTGCTTTCTTATAAACTGAACACACATATTAAAGATCAGAACACCAGTTTTCAATGGTTAGTCATTTATGCAGAAAAGCTAGAGGGGTTATCACCAGATTTTCGTGACCAGTTTGAACGCATTTCACTTAATAGTGAGAAAACAATTGTTGAACCTTTTGTAAATGGAGCAGCTCAAAAGGCAAAAAATATTAGTGGGATAACAAAGAAAAGAGGCCGTAAACCAAAACACGCTAAGTCCGATGAATTCATGCAAATCGTAAAAGATATTATAAAGGGTTTTAAAAACGATTCACTTGGTGGTTATGTAAAAAAAGTTAAGAATGAAATGGAAAGGAAAGGTTTAAAAAAGAAAGAAAGAAATCATGAAGAAGTTCTAATTTATACTGATAAAACCATTAGAACATACATTTGCGATCATACTGAATACAAAAAAACACAAGAAAGAAAGAACAAATCCAAAAATAAGTAGATTTTCAATTAGTAAATCTACAGTAAGTCTACACTAAATATATAGAAATCTTAATCAATGACTTCGTTTTGATGGAATGTTTGTTTGTAGGTGTTATATTAGCCCCACAAGTTAGAAATAGCTTGTGGGGCTTTTTTTATAACTTTTATTGGGAGGATTAATATGCAGTACAAACAAAATCTTCATGTTTTGTTGCCAGTTGAGATATTCCAGGAACTAAGGGATTTAGGGCACAAGTTGAATGTATCACGATCTAAATTAGTAAGGATTGCGGTTGCTTCTTTATTGAAGAAACACGAGAGAAAGGAGAATAATAGTGCAATCATATAAGAATACAAAAAGAACAATTGGTATACAGTACGAAGACTTAGGTTTTTTACAATTGAGATGGAATCCATGCCCGGAGGTATCTAGAAATTATGGTTTTTCTAAATATAAGGGTGTTTTGATAAAGTGGGGCAGAGAGAGAAACAGCGGTATATTAGACGTGCTTGACAGTATAAATGAATATGTCCTAGAAAAGTTGATAGCTGTTCAGGAGTGTAAAGGCGGTATTAGTTTCTTATGGCGTGACTTTATTCCAACACCATGGGGTAAACGACGTGTTTTCGGATCTGAGAAAAAAGATTTTGTTGCATGGAAGAAAGGACATGACACAGAGATGTATCTTCTGACTAGAAGTGCAAGAGAGCGATGTATTTTATATCCAAATGGGCTGGAGGAATGTTGGCAATATACAGGAGTAAATATTTAAATGCAAGGCAAGGAAAATCTAACTGTTTTAGAGTGGGCAAGGAAATACAGAAATAATGGGTTTTCTGTGATTCCGCTTATGCCAAGGGGGAAGAAACCATCTATTAATTGGGCAGAATATCAAAAGAGGTATGCAACTGACGATGAGTTAAGAAAATGGTTTCGGAATGGTTCTAAAAACAATATTGGCATAGTTACTGGTGAAATATCTGGTATTGATGTTATAGACCTTGATAGTCAAGAAGCAGTGCAATATGCAAAAGACCATGATTTTTCAATTACTCCATCTGTAAAAACAGGCAAAGGTTTTCATTGTTATTACAAGCATAAAGATGGTGTAAGAAACTTTCAAAAGAGAGATGATTTGCCAGGAATTGATTTGAGAGGAGATGGTGGTTATGTAGTGGCACCACCAAGTATACATTCATCTGGGACTGAGTACCAATGGGTAGATGGAAAAGGGTTAGAGGATATTTTGCTTGGAGAGTTCCCGGAGATTATTCTTGCTAAAATACCACAAGATAAGAAGCCATTAAAGGAGCTTTATAAAGGATCAGAAAAGGGAAGTAGGAATAATGATCTGACTAGACTTGTTGGCTCATGGGTGAAGGATGGACTTGATTTTAATGAATGCATGGAGAATGCCAGAATGGTAAACATGAGAACAAGTACTGCCATGGATGAGTCAGAAATAGCTTCAACTATCAATAGTATTTTAAAAAAGGAGAAAGCAAAAGCATTAACACTTCTTGATGGCATTCACAATACTGAGCTAGGAAACTCCCAGCGAATCACAAATTACTTTGGAGATAATATTAGATACTGTGGTACTTGGAAAAAGTGGCTGGTTTGGAATGATCAAAATGGTGCGTGGCAGATGGATGATGATGGACAAGTTCAACGATTAGCAAAGAAGACGATTCAAAATATATTCTATGAAGCATCCAAAATGGTCGATTCTCAAGAAAGAAAAGCTCTTATCAAATGGGGATTCGCTTCAGAATCTGTCGCTAAAATACAGGCTATGATTAAATTGGCTGAAAGTGAAGAAAGAATAGCCATATCACCAAATGATTTAGACCTGAACCCGTGGCTATTAAATTGTATGAACGGAACCATTGACCTTAGAACAGGAGAATTGAAAGATCATGATAAAAGCGATCTTATCACAAAGTCAATACCCGTGATTTATGATCCAAATGCAAAATGCCCAAAGTGGCTGAAATTTCTTGATAGAATTATGGGAGGAAACCAGAAACTGATATCGTTCTTACAGCGAACAGCAGGATATTCACTAACTGGAGACACAAGGGAACAGTGCTTCTTCATCTTCCATGGCGCTGGGGCAAATGGTAAGTCAACATATATTAAGACAATTGGATCCTTGCTTGGAGATTATGCTCAAGCCGCAAGTTTTGAAACATTCCTATCAAAAAAACAGGGTAATGTCGCAAATAATGACATTGCAAGGATGCAGGGGAAGCGTTTTATTTCTGCGGTAGAGGCTGAAGGAGGTAGAAAGCTTGCAGAAAATATTATCAAACAGGTTACTGGAGGAGATGTGATTACCGCACGGTTTCTCTATGCAGAATATTTTGAGTTTATTCCTCAATTTAAGATATTTCTGGCGGCAAATCATAAACCTAAAATAGGCTGTAACGATTCAGCAATTTGGAGAAGGGTGAAGCTTATACCATTTAATGAGAAGATATCAGAAGATGAAAAAATTGATGATTTAGATGATCAATTAAAAGAGGAACTTTCTGGAATACTGAATTGGGGTATTAAAGGATGCCTTTATTGGCAGAGTGAAGGATTAAAAACACCTGATGAAGTTGAGAGTGCCACAAAAGAATATCGAAATGAAATGGATACTGTTGCCGAATTTATTAGTGAGTGTTGCGATTTAGAACCAAATCATAAGGAAACTCCAACTAATCTTTATGATGCATACAAGAGGAATTGTGAGTTAAATGGAGAAGAATATTTATCTATGAAAGAGTTTGGTCAATCATTGAATGATAAAGGTTTTTCAACAAACAGATCAAACGGTAAAAACTGGAGAAGAGGTATTAAGTTACTAAACCAAAACAGCGACTTTGACCAAGATTCGAAGGAAACACCAGTCTGTACCATGGAGGATTCTGGGGATTTATTTGCTCAACTTTAAACGGTATGAGCCACAGTGTAGTGTAGTGCACCTAAAAACCATAACTTCCCTATAAAGGAAATTCTTAAAAGATTAGTGCAGTAGGTGCACTACACTGCACTGTTTTAATATATGTGGTTGGTGTGGCTCAAGTTAAGAAGTGTGACGTATCTATATTACCTTAAACTAAAAAATGAAAAAACTGTTAAGTGTTAATGATGTGGCTGAATATTTGGATGTGCCAAAGAGTACCATCCGGTATTGGTGCTTTACAAAGAAACTTCGCCACTATAAGATTGGACGCCATTTGAAGTTTGATAGAATTGATATTAATGAATATCTGGAATCCAATCTTATAGAAAGGAGGTAGTATGGGCGTCCATAGTAAGAAGGATAAAGACGGCAAGTTGCGCTGGTACATTGACTTTTATGTTGATGGTATTCGTAAGCGTGAATGTGTTGGACATTCAAAGACTTTAGCAAAAAAGGCTCTGGCTAAACGCACAACAGAAGTATCAGAAGAGCGATACATTAACAAGCCGAAAGCTGGGTTACTATTTAAGGAATTTGCAGAACAATGGCTGGAGGAGAGAAAGTCTCATCTGAAGCGATCAAGTTATTATGATTATAAAAGTATTCTTGATCTGCATTTAATCCCCGCCTTTGGTAAGAAACGCTTGGGCAAGGTTACGGAAGTAGATATTGAGAATCTAATAAAGAATTTAAAAGTAAGCCTTAGCAACAAACGAATTAATAATATTCTTGTACCGTTAAAGACCATGTATAAGACTGCGTATAGGCGCAAGGACATTACAACCAATCCAATAGATGGTATTGGTATGCTAAGGGTAGAAAAGACGGAAATCAGGCCTCTCAGCATGGAAGAAGTAAGGTTGTTTCTGGAGAATGTAGATAGCCATTTCAGGGATTACTTTGAAGTAGCATTTTTTACCGGAATGCGTCCGTCTGAACAGATAGCGTTGAAGTGGGATAATATTGACTTTAACAGGGCTAAGATCAATGTAGTTGATGCTCGGGTAATGGGTGAAGAAAGCGCACCAAAGACTGTAGCAAGCCGTAGAGCAATTGATATGCTTCCACCTGTTAAAGAGGCTCTTGAAAGACAGTCTGAGAAAACCTTTCTAAGCAGTCCTTATGTATTTGTTTCTAAAAAAGGAAATATAGTAGATATTGGCAATCTCAGAAAGCGGACATGGTATCCTGCTTTAAAAGAGGCAGGGCTTAGAAGGCGAATAATGTACCAGGCCAGACATACCTTTGGAACCTTAATGCTTTCCACTGGTGAGAATCCAAGTTGGATAGCTAGGATGATGGGGCATACTAATGTAGATATGCTGTTCAAGAAATACAGCGGATACATTCCAAACATTACTCACCAAGATGGTGCCGTCTTTATGCAGAAATTTTATAAAGATGGACACTTTTTGGACACCTGCAATAAAAAAGGACTTAGAACAAAGTCCTAAGTCCTTCTCAGTATTGGTAGCGGGGACAGGATTTGAACCTGCGACCTCCGGGTTATGAGCCCGACGAGCTACCAAGCTGCTCTACCCCGCGTCTCAATGTTGCTATAATATAACAGCATACATAATCTGTCAATCAGAAATTATAAATGATGATAAATAGATTTCCGCTCAGGATCGGAAATGATAATGTGTGTGATCTACATTCTCTCAGGCGTTTTGAGCCCGAGTATCCCTAAGCCATTCTTTATCACTTGTCTGACTGAATCAACCAGCAGGATCCTGGCTTTCTTCAGCTCTGCATCATCAATAAGGATCCTGTGATGCTGGTAGAATCTGTTGAATGTACTGCAGAGGTCAAGCAGGTATTTACTGACAATCGATGGTTCACAGTGTTGTGCGGCACGTATTAATGTCAACTGGAAGTACTCAAGTTTCTTGACTAATAGCAGTTCATCATCCTCTTTAAGGAGATCATAGTTTATTTCATTTGTTGCTGTTTCGCCGCATTTTCTCAATACACTGCACAGCCTTGCATGGGTGTATTGGATGTACGGGCCGGTCTCGCCATCAAAATTGAGAATTTCGTCCCAATCGAACATAACATCCTTAACTCTCTTAGTGCTCAGTTCTGAAAATATTATGGCACCAATGCCAACGGCGTTTGCCACTTCTTCCCTGTTTTCCAGTTCTGCATTTTTGGTTTCAATAATCTCCATGGCAATCTTACACGACTCTTCAAGCAAATCCTCTAACAGGATAACTTTACCTTCCCGTGTCGACATTTTACCGCCCTTAAACTTAACCAGACCGAAATCTACATGTTCGCAATTACTTACCCATTCATATCCCATAAGCTCCAGGACCTTGAAGAATTGGTTAAAATGCAATTTTTGTTCAGAGCCAACGACGTAGATCAATTTGTCAAAATCGTACTCACGCTTTCTGTATTCAGCGGCGCAAATGTCCCTGGTCGCATACAGACTGGCATCATCCTTCTTCCTTAGTATACAGGGCGGCATGTCGTACTCTTCGAGGTCCACGATCAGTGCTTCTTCACTTATTTTAGACAAACCAGCATCTTTTATCCTATTAACAGTGTCATCAAGCAAATCATTATAGAAACTTTCGCCTGCATACGAATCAAACTTTATGCCTAACTTCTCATATACTCTTTCAAACTCTGACAGACTGATCTCTTTGAAATATTGCCATGTCTCTCTCGCCTCTTCGTTTCCATTCTCCAGCTTTTTGAACCAATCCCTCGCCTCATCTTCCAGAGAAGGGTTGTCTTTTGCTTCCTTATGGAACTTAACATATAACTCGTTAAGCTTGTTTATGTCGAGTCCAGTCTCCTTTATTGAACCCTGATCCTTAGTATCCGGTCCCCATTTTTTAAAGGCGACAATTAGTTGTCCAAATTGTGTGCCCCAATCACCCAGATGGTTTATGCCTACACATTTGTAACCAAGGGTTTTGTGTATATTGTGAATTGCATTTCCGATTACTGCCGAACGGAGATGATGAACGGCCAGGTGTTTTGCAATGTTTGGGGATGAGTAATCTATGACGGCAGTCTTACCTTTACCTGAATCAGAACATCCGTAAGAATCTGATTTGGTAAAGACTTCATCCAGAATTGTCTTGAAAATCATCTTTCTGGAGACATAAAAGTTCAGGTATGGTCCAATCGCCTTGATGTCCGTTATAATGTCTCCTGTTGGTAGTTTCTGTGCAAGTTCGGCAGATATTTTCGCGGGAGCATTTCTTAACTGTTTCGCAATGGCAAAACAGGGAAAAGCGTAGTCACCTTTTTCCAGATCAGGCGGGATCTCTATGAAACCCTCTATCTCTTCCTCAGAAAGAGGAACCTCAACCTTTAAAATATCTACTATGTTCTTAATAAATATATCCATTTTGTTCCTATTTGAATGTGTTTTAGATTACGTCGGGTATAGAAACCCGACCTACAAGAAAGATTGGTAGCAAGTAGGGCGCGTTTCCATACGCGCCAGTCAATTAGAGATCCTTCGACTCCGCTCAGGATGATGTTATTCCAAGTGGAGTCAATGAATCTAATTGGAGATAATAAACTAAAAATCCAGAATTTACTACTCTTTACTCAGGTCATTAGCCGGTCTATCAATATTCGGCAGCAACAGAACCAACATTCCTGCTATTGGAAGCATAGATGCGGCAATTATTAAAGATGTTTCCATGCTGTAATGATCTGCAATGTACCCGATTACAGGAAGCATAAGACCTGCAGAGCCCCAGACAAGTCCCATTGAAATACCTGCAATAGAGCCGGCCATGTCCGGGCATAATCTTTGAACTATTAATATGTTAACAGCAGAAGCTCCAAATATAACCATGCCGCTCAAACCAAGCAGTATCATGGAAAAATTCCCACCTGCATGCAGGAACCATAAAAGCAACGGACATGCAAAAATCGAGGAACTTGCTATTATAATTTTTCTGCTTATTCTGTCTGCCAGATAACCACCTATCAAACCGCCGATGCTTCCGCAAATTACAAAAGTGGATATGGCTATTCCGCTTCTGTGCATTGTAAGCCCTCTTTCTGTAAAGAGAATTGACATGAAGCTCATAAAACTCGTAATGACTAGTG
>Ga0257124_1001628_pt1 | contig 15437 bp, 8 predicted proteins | sample SI106_150metaG_FD_190154 | JGI IMG/M metagenome (GOLD analysis project Ga0257124, IMG submission 190154) | Marine microbial communities from Saanich Inlet, British Columbia, Canada - SI106_150 | ecosystem: Environmental > Aquatic > Marine > Inlet | place: Canada: British Columbia | collected...
ACTAGATGATACAGCAGTCACCCCAGGAACTTATATCGCAGCCACCATTACAGTAGATCAACAGGGAAGATTAACTGCAGCTGCCGCTAGTGGTGCAGGATCTTATTCTTTCGATATTGAAGACGATCTGGGCAACACTCAAACTTTATCTAATACAGATACATTACTCTTTGCAGATGGCACATTTATCTCTACACTTGTTTCTGCAACAGATACAGTAACTCATGATTTGTCTGCATCAGGAACTGCTGATGCTACAACATTCTTAAGAGGAGATAATAGTTGGCAAACTCCTACTACAAGTTATTCGTGGACATTAGCTGGAGATACCGGATCGGAAGCTGTTTCTGACACCGATACAGTCACATTAACAGGTGGATCCACAGGATTAACATTTGCTTCTGCTGCAGGGATCAGTGCGACACTTGCGGGGACATTAATAGTCGCCAATGGAGGAACGGGTGCAACCACATTAACTGATGGTGGAATATTATTAGGATCTGGAACTGCAGCTATTACTGCCACTGCGGCACCCATAAATGGACAATTATTAATTGGATCCACAGGATTAGATCCCGCCCTATCTACATTAACTGCTGGCACAGGAATTAGTATTGCTAATGCCGCTGGTGGAATTACTATTACCAATTCATCACTAGGAGGGTATACTTTCATTATATCTGATGGAATCACCACGCAAACTATTAATGATGGAAATACTGTGACATTTAATGATGGAACGTTTATAGATCTTACTGTATCGGCTACAGATAATGTAACTGCTGATCTGTCTGCTACTGGAACTCCCTCTGCTACAACATACTTAAGAGGAGATAACACTTGGGCCTCACTTCCAGGCTCCACTGCGGCCTTAACTGCAACCTATGTAGGATATGGTTCTGGAGCTAACTTATTAACTGGATCTTCTAACTTCACTTGGACTGATGCAACTGGAATTCTTGATATCGAGGCTTCTGGTGCTGGTGGTGTTTCCACAATAATTTCTGCAGATTCATTAGTTATACAGGGAGGATCCGGCGTTACCGCTACTCAAGCCATCGATATAGTTCTTGATGGTGGGGGCACAAATAACTTAAAGATCGACACAGATTTGGCTGCACCCGCTTCTACTTGGGATTTGGTGCAAATTGGATATTATAGCAACTTCGATGCTGGATGGTCTTGGAACATTATGAACGAAATGACTCTTAACGCTCCCTATGCGACCAATGCTACTGAGGGTCAGACATTTAACTTAATGGTTCAAGGTAGAGGAACAGGTTTTGAACCGGCTCGTATTGGATTCTCACAAGATAGAGTAAATCAGACGTTCGTGTATCTAGTAGGTCAAGAATCTACCAATAATGCCGGAGGCAATCGCCAAGAAATGTGGTATGGAGGGGCTTCAAGATTAGCTACTGGTGGTGCAGGTGTATTAGATGAACCATTCGTTCCCGCACTCAAACAATATATGCAGCAGTGGACTGCTGGAGCCGTGATTTGGGATACCCCCACTGCAGGAGTCGGAGAAGGACCTATATGGTGGGGTGACGATGGCGGAGGCGGAGCATCTGCTACTGTAGCCGTAAACTATTATCAAAGACAACAAATTTTCAATCACGAAGTAGGGACTCTTGTATTAGATTATGATACATATGCTGGATCAGTTGTTTTTGGTAATGCTGGAACTATTTTTGAACTACCACAAACCTACACTACACTGGGAGACACTTATGAAATCTTTATTAGTCCATTAACTGCTGGAACTATAACAATTAATCCAGGAACAGCATTAGGAGGAGAAATAGATGGTCAGGGAATAGGAACACCTATAACTATTGGTGTAGGGAGCCTTACTGCAACGAGAGGAGTTAAATTAATTTGTATTGGAGGAACCGCCGGACCACAAGGAATCGCGTGGGCAATCATCACGACGGCATAATGGAGGAAGTAAGGAGGGTCTTGAAACCAAAGGTTTATGGAAAGTGGTTTTATATAACAAAGAAGGATATTAAAAGGTGAGAATATGGCAGGGATAAGGACAAATCGATATACTGGATCTGATTCAGGAGCTAGCGGGTTGCGTATACTAGAATTGGACGGCACCCCAGATGTCCAACCAGTCACTACAATTTATGTTTCAAATGGAACTCTCACAGACAATGGTGGAGGGGTGGTAACTTTAACAACCGGGGGTGGCGGTGGCGGTTCACTAACAGTTACTGACGGAGTTACTTCTGTTGGAGCTACAACTACATTAACTTTCTTATCTGGAGCTACTGTAGCATCTGGTGGTGCTGGGTTAGCAAATGTTACCATTACTGCTGGTGGTGGTGGAACGATTACAGGAACGGCTACAGCAGGTTTAGTATCTTATGGTAGTGCTCCAAATGCTATCACAGAGGAAGCCGCCTTTGCTTATGACGATACAACAGATATACTTTCCGTTCCTACCATAGATTTCGGCACATCAGGATCAAGACAATTAAATTCTAATACAGTAACTGCTGCTACTGGAGCTTCCATATCCGCATCCTCTTTTGATGGCACCGTCTTTAGATCGTGCAAATATACTGTTCAAATCACTAATGTGACTACCAGTGAGTATCAACAGACAGAACTTTTGGCCATTCATAATGGAACGAATCTTTATATAACAGTGTATGCTAATATATATACGGGGGCCAGTGCATTAGGGAATTTTTCCGGAACATACGCAGCTAATACAGCAACAGTTTCTTTTGCACCAGTCATACCAGCAAACAATTACGACATAAAAACAATAGAATGGCTCACGGAGATATGATAATATGACAATACAAGTATTTACAGTTGATGAAGGAATAAATGTCGATAATGGTTCTGGAACTACAGTTTGGGATGTTGATAATACTGGGGCTATGACTGTCGCAGCAACTTCTCGATTAACTGGTATAGTAACCATGGGAACTGTGGGAAATACTTTCGCTTTCCCTGCAGCCGATGGAGCAGCGGGAACATTTTTAACTACAGACGGAGCCGGAACTGTAACTTGGGGCGATCCAGGTGCAGGTTATGTTTGGAATGTAACTGATGGTTCTACTTCACAAGCAGTAGCCGACACAGAATCAGTAACCTTTACTGCCGGAACAGCGATTACTGCCGTTCTAGGTGGAACTCGTGAATTAACAATTACTAACACTGGTGTGACTTCCGCAGTAGCGGGCACAGGAATAAGTGTTTCTGGTGCTACCGGAGCAGTTACCATAGCGAATACTGGAGTTTTAAGTCTTGCTGGCACTACTCCAATTAATGTTAGCGCATCCTCCGGCGCAATTACTATTTCATCAGACGCATACACAGGAACTACTGGAATAGGTTATGTTCCTACTGGCGGTTCTGCTACTACATTCCTAAGAGGAGATGGAACCTGGGCTGACCCTGGTGCTCAGTATGAATGGACTCTAGCCGGATCTACAGGTTCAGAAACTATTGCTGATACAACCACTGTTACACTAGGAGGTGGAACAACTGGATTAACTTATGCAGTTGCCGCTGGTGTAAGCGTTACTACTGCCGGAACTTTAGCAGTCGGACATGGTGGAACAGGACAGACCACCTATACTAATGGACAATTATTAATAGGTAATACTACTGGTAATACATTAGATAAGGCAACACTAACTGCTGGAACCAACATTACAATTACAAACGGTAGCGGAGCGATAACTATTGCTTCCACTGATCAATTCGACGGAACTGTAACTTCCGTCGATGTATCGGGTGGCACTACTGGCCTTACTTTCTCAGGCGGTCCAATTACGACTGCTGGAACAATCACTATGGCTGGAACATTAGCTATTGCTAATGGTGGAACTGGACAAGCAACCGCTACGGCTGCTTTCGATGCACTCGCTCCAACTACAACTCTAGGCGATATCATAGTCTTTAACGGAACTGATAACATCAGACTTGGTGTTGGCGCAGATGGTGAAGCATTATTCGCAGATTCTACTCAAGTTAGTGGTTTGAAGTGGGATACTGTTTCTGCTGCCGCTGGCGGTAACACTACTGAAGTGCAGTTTAACAACGCTGGCCTACTTGCAGGTAACTCAAATTGGACATTCATAACTGGCACGAGCGTTATGTCTTTAACTGGACAAATGAATGTTGATAATCTAAGATTTGATGCTAATACTATTTCAACTACTACTGCAGGTGGAATAACTCTGGATCCAAGCGGTGGAGGTTCACTAACATTAGATTATGCAGCCTGGCCAGCAGCTGACGCAGCATCTTCCGGATTCGTCTTATCTTCCAACGCTGCTGGAACTCTTTCTTGGATTTCTAACGATGCAGCTGATTCCGCTGGTTCTCAATATGATATACAATTCGCAGGTGCAGTCGCAGGTGCGTTTGATGCAGACCTAGTTAATGAATTCCAATACAATGATGCAGCCGCTAGTGCAACAGCCTCTGGAGAGCTTATATTAGGTAAATCTCGTCAGAAAACTATGCAAACTACTGCAGCACTTTCCGCAACTACTACAATAGAAACCTTTGCTGGTGGAACATATGGCACTGCAGATTATACTTTGAGTTGGACAGATCCAAATTCAGGACAATGGGGAATTACTAAGTTTACTGTTGCTACCAATGCAACCGTTGTAGTAAATCAAGTCTGGGCAGTCACTACTTCAGATGGCAATCCAGCAAAAGTTAGACCAGCAGTTACTATCGCAGCGGGGACTGTTACTGTTTCCGCAGTAAACTCCAGCGTGGCTGCTGCTGCCTGTGTGACTACGAGAACACTATTCGAAGTCTGATTATAACGACGACTAACATTAAATAGTCGAAGTGCTTATACAATAGCAGGGTTATCCATGGCAGAACAACCATTTACAGTTACAGATATGAATGTTGAAGACGACGCAACGTTCGATACAGATACATTAGTGATTGATGGGACTACTAATAGAGTAGGTATACTGGTGGCATCCCCTACCGTAACTTTTGATGTTGCAGGTAATTCATTATTTACTGGCACTGCGAATGTGACTAGTAGTTTAACTTTGGGAACGGGAGGAACTGCTTATGTTTTTCCGACCACAGATGGCGGATCTGGAGAAGCATTAGTTTCTGATGGCGCAGGTAATCTTACTTTTACTGCCGTTGGAGCTGGATCGGTTACTTCAGTAGGAATAACACCTGGAACTGGAATTTCAGTTTCTGGTTCTCCAATTACTACTTCAGGATCCATCACAGTAACAAATACTGGAGTTACTTCAATAGTAGCTGGAACTAATATATCTGTTTCAGGAGCTACCGGTGCAGTAACAATAAGTGCAACTGATCAATTCGCCGGAACAGTAACCTCAGTAGCAACCAGTTCAGGAACATTCGTTGCTGTTACTGGTGGAACAATTACTACTACTGGAACAATCACTAGCGATCTTTCTGCAAGTGGAACTGCTAGTTCTTCTACTTTCTTAAGGGGTGATAATACTTGGTCCACTCCTAGTGGAACATATACTTCATGGACTTTAGCTGGAGATTCTGGAGCTAATCAAACTATTACTAATACTAATACTGCTACATTTGCTGGGGGAACTGGTATCGCCACAGTGGGTGGTGCAACAGATATATTAACTATCACTAATACAGGAGTTACTTCCAATGTAGCCGGAACTGGAATTTCAGTTTCAGGGGCTACTGGTGCAGTAACCATAGGGAATACTGGAGTGACCTCAATAGTAGCCGGAACAAACGTTAGCATTTCTGGGGGAACAGGAGCAGTAACTATAAGTTCAACAGATCAATATGCTGGAACAGTAACCTCAGTTGGATCCGGAACTGGATTATCCGGAGGACCAATTACCACAACAGGAACAATTAATTTAGATCTCAATTCATTGGGGGCTTCAGGAACATTAATTGGAACAGACGATCTTGCCGTTGTCGATGGAACAGTAACTGCAAAAACTCAAATTTCAACAATTCCGTTGTCTATATTTAATAATAATTCTGGATGGACATCTAATACAGGAACAGTAACTTCTGTGGCAACCAGTTCTGGAACTTTCGTCGATGTAACAGGAGGCACTATAACTGGAACGGGAACAATAACTGGAGATCTTTCTGCAACTGGCACAGCCAGTGCAAGCACATACTTAAGAGGAGATAACACTTGGGCTTCAGTTCCAGGAGGATATACTTCTTGGACTTTATCCGGAGACTCTGGAGTCAATCAATCTATCTTAGATGGAAATACAGTCGATATTGCTGGCGGAACGGGCATCAGCTCAGTTGCTAGCGCAACAGACACAGTTACATTAAATCTAGACAACACTGCAGTATCCGCTGGAAGTTATACTTATTCGAGTATAACAGTGGATGCACAAGGAAGATTAACTGCAGCATCCTCCGGAGCCTCTCCAGGAACTATGAGTTCTTTTACTTTGGCTGGTTCATCAGGAATTAGCCAAACTATCTCTAATGGAAATACATTAACAATTGCTCAAGGAACGGGTATAACATCTGTTGCTTCTGCAACAGATACGGTTACAATTACCAACACCGGAGTAACTTCCAATGTAGCCGGAGCTGGAATTTCAGTTTCAGGGGCTACTGGTGCAGTAACGATAGCGAATACAGGTGTAACGTCGATAGTGGCGGGAACCAATGTTAGCATTTCAGGAGGAACGGGAGCAGTTACAGTAAATTCAACGGATCAATTTACTGGAACAGTAACCTCAGTTGCTACATCTTCTGGAACTTTCGTTAATGTAACCGGCGGAACATTCACCACAAGTGGAACGATTACTGGAGATCTATCAGCAACAGGAACTGCATCCGCTTCTACATATTTAAGAGGAGATAACACTTGGGCTACTATTGCCGGAGATATAACCGACGTAGTTGCTGGAACTGGATTATCCGGTGGAGGCACTTCTGGCTCAGTAACATTATCAGTAGATTATTTAGGAATCGACAACTTTATTGATTCAGCTACAAACTTAGAAGGAACTCCAATCGCTACAGGAGATAGCATAGTTTATCATGATACAGGAGATAATAATGTTAAAAAGGGATTAGTTTCTGATCTACCATTTACTAATACATCTGGAACAGTAACTTCTGTTGCTGCTAGTGGGGGCACAGGAATAAGTATTTCAGGATCGCCAATCACAACTTCCGGAACAATAACAATTGGTAATACAGGAGTTACTTCCATAGTAGCGGGAACAAACGTTAGCATTTCAGGAGGAACTGGAGCAGTTACAATAAGTTCAACGGATCAATATGTTGGAACGGTAACATCTGTAGGATCCGGAACTGGATTATCCGGAGGCCCCATTACTACATCCGGAACATTAAATTTAGATTTAAATTCACTATCTGCATCTGGAACATTAATTGGAACGGATGATCTTGCAGTAGTTGATGGAATTACCACAGCTAAAACTCAAATTTCCACTATTCCATTATCTATATTTAATAATGATGCAGGGTGGACTACTAATACTGGAACGGTAACTTCTGTAGCGACATCTTCTGGAACTTTCGTCGATGTTACCGGTGGAACTATTACCGGTTCAGGAACAATAACTGGAGATCTTTCTGCAACTGGCACCGCCAGTGCTAGCACTTATTTACGAGGAGATAACACTTGGGCTTCAGTTCCAGGAGGATATACTTCTTGGACTTTATCTGGAGATTCAGGAATTAGCCAAACAATTCTCGACAGTAATACTGTAGATATTGCTGGCGGCACAGGAATAAGCACAGTAGCCAGTGCTACTGATACAGTAACAGTTAGTTTAGATAACACTGCAGTATCCGCTGGAAGTTATACTTATTCGAGTATAACAGTGGATGCACAAGGAAGATTAACTACAGCATCCTCGGGCGCAGCCCCAGGAACTATGAGTTCTTTTACTTTGGCTGGTTCATCAGGAATTAGCCAAACTATCTCTAATGGAAATACATTAACAATTGCTCAAGGAACGGGAATTACTTCTGTTGCTTCTGCAACAGATACCGTTACAATTACTAATACTGGAGTAACTTCAGCAGTAGCAGGATCAGGAATAAGTGTTTCTGGTGCTACCGGAGCAGTTACCATAGCGAATACTGGCGTAACCTCAATAGTTGCGGGAACCAATGTGAGCATTTCAGGAGCTACTGGAGCAGTTACAATAAGTTCAACGGATCAATTTACCGGAACGGTGACATCTGTGGCTACGAGTTCTGGAACTTTCGTAGACATAACTGGTGGAACAATTACTTCTACTGGAACGATAACAGGAGATCTATCTGCGACAGGAACTGCATCTGGATCGACATTCTTGAGAGGAGATAACACTTGGGCCACGCCCTCTGGTGGAGGAACTATGTCCTCCTTTACATTAGCTGGTGACTCTGGATCCTCTCAGACAATTACAGATGGTAATACTATGGACATAGCCGGTGGAACCGGAATTAGCACAGTCGCCGGAGCAACAGACACAGTTACTATTACTAATACTGGAGTAACTTCAGCAGTAGCCGGAACAGGAATAGATGTCTCAGGAGCTACTGGTGCAGTAACCATAACAACAGATGTGTCCGACTTTATGACTAATGGCGTAAATAATAGGGTTCTGACTGCTACGGGCACAGATGCTATGAATGCAGAAGCAAACATGACTTTCGACGGTGCAACATTAGATGTGTTGGGTGCCGCTAGAACTTATGAGGGATCCACTACTATATTTGCTGGAGCTGCTACCACAGCCTTAACTGCAGCGGCCTATGCTGGAAAATATCTAATTAAAACCCACACTTCAACTCATACATTTACTTTACCTGCTGCATCCTCAGTGGGAGAACATTATACAATTGTATATGGCCCTGCTGCGACTACCACATCAGGACAAGTAACTATTACTGCCGCAGCTGGAGATAACATTACTTGGTATGACGGATCAGCTTCAGTATATGCTAACAGCATTGGTTGGACTCCGAAAGCAGGATCCGCGATCACAGTAATTTGTTCAGTTGCAAGTTCGGCATGGGTAGCAATTGGAACAGATCAGTGATGAGGTGATGAAATGACTTATGGTATAGGAGGAACTTGCGCCCCAGGTGTTTTAATGGGTAACCCTCCGAGTGGTGGAACTCCACCCACGGCTATTACATTATACTATGATTCAACCTTATTTCACCGAACATCTTCAAGAATAGGAATTGACGGAACTCAGAATCCTAATTGGAGTGTTACCGAAGGAGTTGCCGATGTAGTTACAGGAACGGGAGTATATGGTATATCTTGGAATGATGGTGCAAATACCGGCAATAACGTTCCTCCAGCTCCAGCATTTAGCACATTCCAAACATCGATGCAGAATATAGGTGGTGGCTGTGATATGGAAATAAATGCAGCTGATTATGCTGCCAATTACGGTGGTGGTTATCCTCCTGGTGGTTATACGGACTTTATTAATTATGGAGGTTTCGCAGATGGCGGAGTCGGAGCTACATCTTGGTCCTGGTCAGTAGTAATTACAGCACAAGCATTTTCTAACGGAATGGTTGCTACTGTTGTAGGAGCTGGGGTCACCACCCAAGATGCTTCTTTTGCAACTTATGGTTGGACAGGAGTTGGAGAATACATTCAAATGGTGCCAGGAAGGGCTGGATTTCCAGCCGCTGGAGATAATCTGAGTATGGATGTAACTGCTACTGCTACTAATGGTGCAGGTTCTACTTCACAAACATTTATTCACAATGTAAATTGGGTATGAGGTAATTAATATGGGATCTTTTGTAGAATCAGGAATGAATTGGTCTCAAATATATGATAAGAGATCGACCTGGACAGTTGATATTCCTGAAGGAACAGTTGGAACACACTCTATTGTTCATTATAATATAGAAAATTATGACAGTTGGACACCTTATTGGAAACAATATCAACAATCCAGAAATGAAGCCCCGCATTTGAGAAATTATACTGTTTTATTAAGAGAAGATCAATATCTCTCAGTGATGCAAGATAGTTTTACAGAATTCGAAGAACATCAATGGTTATGGGGTAATGCGACAGGAGATATTTTAATAACTGGATTAGGTTTAGGATACATTAATGAATGGTTAATCAAAGCTCCAGGAATAACTTCAGTAACTATCATAGAAAAACACCAAGATGTTATAGATCTAGTTTGGGATCATTGTGCTAAGGATGAAAGATTTACTTTAATTCATGCGGATGCAGATAATTGGGAAATTCCTGAAGGAAGTAGTTGGGATTGTATTTGGATAGATCATGAACTAACAGGTCCAACGCATATTGAAGAATTAATGAATAAATATAGCCCGCATACTAATAATATTCATCATTACGGGGACTTTAGATATCTAGAAAATTATTACGAAATCAATGCCGATTCCGGAATGTTAGAACTTCGGGATCCTAATATTTTGTTGCCTTGGATGTAATGAACAAAAATTATATAAAACCCGTTGAGTGCAATGCTTTAAATCTCTAAAAAGTAAAATGATTAATATGTCTAGTCCAAAGGATCTACCTGCAGTAGCTCCTAAAACTCGTATGACGGTAACTAGAGTAGGACACAAAATTGATGATCTTCATGAAACCGTTGATACACTTCATCAAGAAATAGAGGAGATCAAAATAGTTCTTAAGAATTTAGTTAAATTGCAATTAGATGTAGAAGAAACTAAAAAGGAGGGTCTAGATGATTTTCTGGATCCTGCAGTCGGTTAAATTAAAATAATTTACTTTGTTTCAGTTCGTCCGGATCGACGAAAGTTTGTGTTACCCACAAACTAACGAACTTCCAAAGTTGTTCGATATATTCATCACACCCATAGCGTTCCACAAGTTCTTCCATTAAACCATTATATTTTTTCACAGATCCGTGACTCACAGTTAAAATTAAATTTCCATCACACATTACTATTTCATCTTCACCAGTCACCGATTCATCGTGAGCCTTCTCAGATAAAACAGTTCTACAAGTTCCAGAAATTGGTGGTCTGCGATATTTAGCTCCACAACGAGGACAACGAACAGATTGCTGACCGAAAGCTCGAAGATTACCACGCATATCACGAATTAAATGTCTGTCAATTAATTTACTCGCCTGGACTTTATTATCTACTGAATAAAGTAATTCACCTAAAGCGAACTGAGCCATAGTTTTTTGTTTCATAGATTCAAGTTCCGTATAGGGATTATTTTCTGGGCCACCACTGCAGTCATCAGAATCGTGAGTAAAACCAAATCCTGATAATTCAGCGGGAGATCCTAATCGAGATTCTACTATTTCCACTCCAAGAGCAACGGCTTCTTTAGCAGAAGGAAAATCCTGAGTTCCCTCATAAAAACTAACTGGATAACGACTTACAGTTTCTACATTAAGAGCCTCTTTATCTATTTCGCTTGGATTAATTTTCATAGTTAAAATTAAGGGAGCGTCCATAAGTCCTCCACGATGAGAAGGCAAGAAAGATCGACTAAAATTAAGTAATCCATCGACCAATAATAAGAAAGCATCAATGTCTCCATCACAATTTCTTCTCTTAGCGGCGTGGAAGAATGGATGGCCATAGTGTCCCTTAACTCGCGCGAAACCAATAATTCTGCATACAATAGAACCGCTTGTATGTGGAGCGATCCCCATCCCTAAATGACCTATTAAATCTTCAGGAGTGTTTACATTATAGAAACCTTTCTCACCATACATACGAATTAATAAATCATCAATATATTTGGTAGCTTGAACTAAATTATCCGCACAATTTATTGGGAGAACTACATCTTGAACTCTTAATTCACATATCTGTTCTGGATCCAGTAAAGGGTCACCTAAATAATCATTTACATATCCTAACTCATGAGCCTTATTAATAGATAGCCCAATTTCTCTGGGCTTAAAATGAGTCATAGTAATATCCACCATATCATATCTCAATGTTCCATCTCTAAATGTCGATACTCCATGTTTATATCTCAACACACCTTTTAACATATTTTCAGGAGTTCTTTCAAGCGCACTCATTCCTTTAATTCCCTTGACTGGTGGGCTGCCAGTAACATCAGCAGACACTAAAGATTCTTCCCACAGATTATTATAATCCACATTGGTATTAACATTTTCTTCGAAAATAGTTTCCACGATATTGCCGGTATCTGCAGACCGAATAAACTTTTTCCAAGTGGACTCACCAGTAATAGGATTTCTCCTTTTCGCTAACTCGATTTTTACATTTCTAGAAGCTGCATCACGCATCAATCTTTTGTTCCCAACCTTGTGTCCTACAGGGAATAAACTATGCAGCGCGGGCTTCATTTCTCTAGGCTTACTACCCTCTGGTTTACCCATTCTGGCACCTATACGGAGGGTCAGGTTAGGTCTAACCTCTAATTGCCCGTTTATGGTGCTTTTAAGCCATCTCCAGCCATCCTTTTCTGTATCTTCTACCCCGACACCATTCTTACATAGCCATGCCCAAAACGCACCCTTAAGACAGGTCAAATTACCTTCGGAATCTATATCAAATCCGAGTCGATAGACGAGTGATTTCATCCCGTCATCCAAGACGGTTGCGTAGGGCTTAGACGAGTGATTCAGTGCGCCAGTAGTTGCCCGCCGCAAGGCGTTCAACTCGGCGGCTGAGAGTTCGGCGTAGAACCCTAGCAAGCTCGGGTGCAACGGTAGACCCTTCCTTACTTCTTCAAGCGATTCGTCTACTGAGGACACAATTCTCTTTCCGGTTTCGGATCCATCAGTAGTTTTCACTTGTTCGTGCCACTCAGCCACATAAGGACTTGGAGGCAAAACATGATTATTCTCTATGAACTCACCTACGGGAACTAATAATTCTCCCAGATCCCAGATAGCAACAATAGGCCACTCAGGATCGGTCGCTAAACCATCAGGTAAATCACCAGGGTCTTGAATCCTTTTTCCAGACCCGTCACTGAACTGAACATACGGCCCTTCAATATCACTACAAGGAGTTACTACCGTTCCCTTTCCTGGCCTTTCATATTTTAATTGTGTTCCAGTAATAAAGAATCCATTGACGGCCTTCATAGTCGCTGGATGCACAGCAGTAGTCGCTAATCCAGCTAATCTGGATCGACCGTATCTTAATCTAAATCCACCCGGGGCCATAGGTTGAGAAAATATAGGACGACCTGCTACCATATCAGATAAGAATTTTCCAATTGGCTTTAACTCAGTAATTTTTTCGTTATCCTTATCTCCACCTGGAACGAAATCTCTTAGCCATTCCCATTCTTTGAAACCCAGTTCATCTGTATATTTAAGAATTTTTGGTGCTTTCAAAACAAGTCCTTCACACAATACTAATAGCATTCCCTCTCGACATTTATTAGTTTTGACTCGCGGTAAATCTCGCTGCCCTGAGACTTCTTCACCAACGCCTTCACCGTCAATATATACTGGACAATTCTTAGCAATAATTTCTAATTGTGGGTTCGAAGGACGATATTGTAAACCACGCCCATACTTTGAAACTTCTTCTTTATATCTTTCAATTTCATTCCATGTCATATCTGGCGGAACTAAACCAAAATCTCTGCGCAAAATATCTCCAATTAAAACAGACAAAGCTTGACCTGTTCCTCCCGCAGATCTAATTGGTCCAGCATAATTAATTGCTAAAGATCTGGATCCGTCTTCATTAGAAATAATTCTACAATTAACTACACCCTCTAAAGGAGCAACTAATATACCTTCAGTTAGAACGGCTAACCCTGCACAGACTCCATGATAAATACAAAGTGCCATTCGAGTTGTAGTAATTTTTGATTTATCTTCAATTTGTTTAAACTGTTCTAAACTAGATTTCCAGTGTTGACTTAAAATATCAGATTTATAATCTATCTGGATCCCAGCTCCAGAACATAATTCACAATCTTTGGTTCGATAACCAACCTTAATTGAACCCGTTCCTTTGCATTCTTCACATCGTGTTGATTGCCCATATAAAAATGTTTCAGCAGTTACGATCCTGGCGATATCTAAAGCCACCAATTCACGGTTTCCATCGTGGATCACTGTGAGTTCTCTAATTTGGTCCGCTGTATTTCTCGGATGTAGGAAATCTAATAATTTTTGTGTTCGATCAGCTAAGTCGCTAGCTTGTGGAATTTCACAAGATAATTCTGGATCCAAACCTTGGGATCGACATCTATTTACTATTTCATAAACATCATCTGTTTCAGATTGAAGGGAATCGAAGTAAATATCGTAATCGATAACTTCTGGCTTGCGCTCATCCATGTTAAATTAACGGGTAATCACCTATTTATAGGTGTTTATTCCACTGCTGCTCTCAAGCGGGCTTGAAGATCAGCCTTTTTCCCAGATACCTTAAGTCCTAGATCACGCAGGGATTCTCTAAGCTCTGCAACAGTCATAAGATTGATATTAATTTCAATTTCTAATCCAGTTTCTTCTTCGATCTCGGATTCGAGAGCATCTTCTAGTGCATCGACTAGAGTAACATCTCCTTGACCTTCCGCAACGCTCTCAAGAGTGTCTGTAGCGACATCGTGTGCCGAATCTGCTATCTTATCCAAGGCTGCATCTACTTCGACATCTAAACCGAGTTCTTCTTCGATTACATCTTCTAGCTCGTCAGATATGGAATCTTTATTTTGTGCCCACCAAGAAGCTGCCATACCAATTATACCGATACCGAATACAACTGTTGCTTCATCTATATAATCTGTAGCAATAGCAGCTAATCCGCCTACAATCGAAGTTAGGGTCGATACTCTAAATAGGTTGCTGTCCTTGACGCTCATAGGTCAGGTTACTACTTGCTCCTACTTAATACTTCTTTTAATTGAGAAATATTTACGCTACCATATACTGAAATGGTAACTTTAATCCATTTGGAGGATAAATTTCCAAATTACCTTGAGTTAAAAAGAATGATTGAAATACACCATCAACAGTTTGAATATTAGTTAGCAGTGGATCAGATTTAGCAAGGAATTCTGGAGTAGCAGACGCTGGGTTAATTCTATTAGAATCGATTCCTACATTTATTTTCTTAGCGAAGCGGATCTTATATCTGGCTAACAAGTTTTCTAACGCATTAACATTTTCTAGATCTCCTCCAGCAGTTAATCTATTATTAGACACAGCATCGGCAGCGACCTTTGAGTTACCCATAAATTTCTGCCCAAGTGCTAAATTTTTAATTCTATATGGTTCTAGGTGACCCTCTAAAGCAGAAACTAAAAATGGTTTCCAAAATTGAACTGCTTCCGCAGCAGACATCGTGGTTTTTAATCCTTCTAAATCGTATTGCCACCAAATATCAGCATAATTTGGATCTGCACGATTAAGGGCACCACGCTTAAGTGGACCTGCAGTAACACCAGGTTTTCCTTGAAGGTTACCGCCAAATCC
>Ga0257124_1001636_pt1 | contig 15395 bp, 17 predicted proteins | sample SI106_150metaG_FD_190154 | JGI IMG/M metagenome (GOLD analysis project Ga0257124, IMG submission 190154) | Marine microbial communities from Saanich Inlet, British Columbia, Canada - SI106_150 | ecosystem: Environmental > Aquatic > Marine > Inlet | place: Canada: British Columbia | collected...
AAAATGGGCACTACAGGGTGTTTGTGGTCTGAAAAGCTAAATCTCATCGAAATCTGCTTCTAATCTTAAAAAAAATCTCCCGATTTTACCTTGGAGCGGTGTAAAAAAAATAGGCGGTGGATTTAGGGAAAAAAAGCCAATTGCTTAAAACGTTTAAAAAACAATAGAAATTAAATGGTTTTAAAGGTATTCTTATACTTATTTTTGGGGAAAGTTCACAGAACTGTTTGACTTTTTCAGGAGAAATATTTTGGAAAATTTGAAAGAGGGTTTAATATCCAGGTTGAAAGAATATTTTGATGTGGAAAAATTGGGACTGCTTCTGGGAGAACTTTTGATAGATATAGTGATTGCCGTCATCGTCATGGCGTTTTTCTATCTGTTATGGCTGATCTTGAATCATTTTATAAAAGGATGGCTGATCAGACGTTTTAATAAAACGTCTGCCGCCTTTGTTGAAACAATCGTAAAATTTGTCCTTTTAAGCCTTGGTCTGATTTCAGCCCTCTCTTCTGCCGGAATAAAAACGACGGCGCTGTTAGGTTCATTGGGTGTTGCCGGTTTGACAATCGGGTTCGCTCTACGGGATACAATGTCCAATATTATTTCAGGATTTTTAATTTTCATGGATCGGCCATTTACGATTGATGATCTGGTTGAAATTGAAGGTCGCTACGGACGGGTGGATCGGATTTCCCTGCGTACAACCCGGATTATCACCAATGACGGGAAAATGTTAGCCGTTCCCAATGCAGAAATCATGAACAAAACCGTCACCTCCTACACCAATTTTCCTCATTTGCGATTAGACATCCCCGTGACAGTGGCCGTTACTGAAAATCTGGACAGCGTCCGATCAATATTAATTTCTCTGGTAAATGAAGATGATGACTACATGATCGATCCATTGCCATCTGTGGTGGTGGACCAGCTGAATGATTACAATGTGACTATTGAGTTGAGAGTCTGGCTGAAGAATGAACGGGAGCACGTCACCAAAAGATTTGAATTACGGGAAAAGGTATTTAAGGCTTTAACGTCAGCCGGGATCGATATGCCTTTTGAAACCATTCAACTTGCGCCACACAGAGTAGCAGTCGAGATGATGTCCGACCGCGATACAAAATAAACTTTTAATAAAACAGCTGGCTCAGGGTCTGGGTCAAACTTAAAACCGATCTCATGAAAATCGGATAAAAAATGATAAAAAATATTGATACTGAAAACCGGGAACTGATTCTGTGGGACTTTGTTCCGCTGTCCGATTATCAGCTGCCCGCTTCACCGGTAGCCGAAGCCGCCCAGAAAGGGATCACATTCTTCACGCGCCTGTTCAGGAATAAAGATCCGAAACCTTTGTCGCCCATTAAGTCACATTGTGAACTTCAATTAATCAGCGGTCATCGACTTGAATGTCTTTCACCATCACCGGATTGGCAGTCAGCTTCCAGGATGCTGGGAGAACGGTTGTCTGAATGGATGAAACAGCGCCATTCTGACCCGCCGATCTTAGTTTTGGTGGCACCCCCTTTCAGCGGAATCAGAACCATCCTATCCACCCTGACGTCCCAAAAAAAATGGAAATCGGTTATCCCGCCTACGCCGGAGATGATTCTGGCTGACGATGACACATGGTTTCCTGCTACTGGTCAAAGTCAAAAACCATGGGTCTTCCCGTGCCTTGAGAAGTCTTTTTTGCGCCATGTTTCGGGACTGTCCGTGGTTCGAAAATTTTTATACCGCGCATATTCAGGCGATCTTGGACCGGGCATTATCTGCTGTGACAGCTGGGCCTGGAAGTATTTAAGCCATGTCTGGCGAGGGTACTCTCCTGTAAGCCTGACCCTCCAGGCGTTTGACATCTTAAGGCTGACAAGAGTCTTTGATAAACAGAATGGACCGGAAACCCAAATTCCAGTAACTTTCCGCAACTCCAATGATGGTCACCCCATCTTTGAGGCCGCTGCATCTTCAGATGCCGATAAACTCCTAATCAGCGATTTTCTGCAGCGGCTGGCTGTGCACAGCAGGGGACACCTGGAGATTGCGCTTACTGTGTGGCGCTCCGGATTAAGCGAAGAATCCGGCAGATTGATAGAAGAAAAGAAATCTTCTGAAAGGGATGACGTCCTTTGTCAGACCATCTGGATGAGTGACTGGGATCAAATCCGGCATCCTGAGGTACCGTCTGATGCCGGGCGAGATGAAGCTTTTGTTATACATACTCTGCTGATTCACAACGGGTTGCCAATCGAATGGATGAAAGCGCTGGTCCCCCTTCACGCAAGTCATGTTCTGGAAATCGTCTCAAAACTTCAGGAGGCGGAAATCGTCAAGGTGGTCGATGGTGTCTGTAGGATCTTACCAGCCGGTTATCCATCAGCCAGGAAATTTGTTCAGGCAAACGGTTTATTAACCGATGATTTTTAGGAGTTTAAAATGAATGACCCCAACCCGGCATTGGCCATTTTTCACAGCCTGACTCAGACCAGTCTTATTCAGATTGGATTGATACTGGCACTGGCATATCTGTCAATTTTTATCAGCCAGAAATTTTTTCCCTGGCTGGCCGATGAGGTCCCCAGCCGGTTTCGTCTTTTCCTGCTGGGTCTGGTGCCGGTGACACGGTTGGTTATAATTATTGCAGCCTTTGTCATGATCATACCTCTCTTCCTATACCCGACTTTCGCAAACCTTGTGACACTATTGGGCGCCCTTGGCATTGCGATCGGATTTGCTTTAAAAGATTATGTCAGCAGTCTGATTGCCGGCATTGTGACTCTTTACGAGAGGCCGTACCAGCCCGGGGACTGGATTGAAGTCAACGGGGCCTATGGTGAAGTCCGTACCATCAATATGCGGACGGTAGAAATTGTAACCCCGGATGACACTGTTGTTCAAATTCCACATCTTCAACTGTGGCACCAGCTTGTTTTCAACTCAAATGACGGCGGTCAGAATCTTCAGTGCACGGCTGATTTTTATCTTAATCATCAGCATGATGTGGCAACGGTCCGCGAACTTTTATATGATACAGCACTGACCAGTAACTTCCTGCAGATCAGAAAGCAGATTGTGGTGGCTGTAATAAACAGGCCATGGGGAAGACATTACCGCCTGAAGGCCTATCCGATTGATCCGCGCCACCAGTTTGATTTTGTTTCAGACCTGACGGTTCGGGGAAAATCAGCATTGGATACTCTGGGTGTTGACTGGGCGCCTCAAGTGTTATTTTCTGAAGGAAAAAGTTGAAATCTTCACAATGGCTGTAAATAAAGTTTATGGTGCCCTCACTATAGAGAATAACATATGGCCCTGCAACTAATTATGCAAGAGGGAGAATACAAGCATGCAGGCAAACCTAATGAATGACAGAAGGCCCGCTACTAAAGTTGCGGTTTTTCTTCTTTTCTTTTTTTTGACGGTCACTTTCTTCAGTGGGTCACACGCCAGCACAAATGACACGCAAAAGGATCAGATCACTGACGGTGCACCCTCTTCTCATATTTTAAAAACCCCGATAAAAGATCTCCATGGAACGGTTGAGAACGAGACTTTCTGCATGATGCCGGCCAAAAAAATGGGGCTGACCGTACCTGATGTTAAAATTTTTAAAATTAATGAAATACCGCTATACTTAATTGACCGATACGACAGAAAGATAGAAAACGGGCAGATCATCAGACTGATACAAGAAGACTTTTGCCAGGCATTAAATGTAAATGCCCAGTTAAAATATTCCCCAACACTCGATATGTGTTTCTCACTCATCAGAGATGAAAGTGCTTTTCAAGTCAAAGATACTAAACGGTTTTTACGGCTTATAATTTTTAACGGTTTAATCGGCAATTCCGATGCTCACGCAAAGAATATTTCATTCCTCCATGGAGAAAACGGAACCATGGTGACGATGGTTGATAGAATTGTAGGCGAGGCAAAAAAGACAACCGAAGAGTTTTTTGACTTATATGGAGAAAGTTCTGTCCTATATGAAATTAACGATGTGATTAAAAATTCTTCGAAAGAAAAGTTAAAGGTCTTTTCTTAAAAGCAACTTAAAAAATTTCAACAAAAAAATGAACCGGTTGCGACCGATTATTTTTAAGTTAAACATTCAAGGGGTAAGGAGATTTTAATGGAAATAAATTGGGCATACTTGAGAAATGGCTGAAAATCATGTGGGAAAGCACTGGAAGTGCTTGCGTCTGAAAACATCGATATTTTAAAAAGAATCAATGCAGGAAAAGACAAAATAGGTACGGATGAAGCATGGGAATTGATCAAAACGTATAAAACCGTTGTTATAGGAAAAGGGAAAAAATTCCATGTATTTAAACCGGTAGAAGAAAACCGGGAACAGATTTTGAAGGAGGCCATCGGAAGAAGCGGAATTCTGAGAGCACCTTCAATAAAGGTCGGCGAAAAATTGATTGTCGGATTTAATGATGAGATGTTCGAAAAATTTGTCAAGCAATAGTCCGGCGTACAATGGGTTAAAGAAATGCTTTTACTTTTAAATACTACAAAGACCATGGATTTCAGCGTTCCAGTTTTGCAGGATGTGGTAACATCAGATCCGGATCTGCTCAGAACGGCTCAGATACTTGCTGGCAAGGTTTCTAAAATGACACCCCAGCAATTGGCAGAGTTAATGTCCTTAAGTGATAAACTCGCCACTCAAACCCATGAGAGATTTTCTTTATGGGGAAAGCCCGGGCAATCAAAAATTCCTGCCTTGTTCGGTTTTACTGGGCTTATTTTTAAACATCTTAATGCTTCCAGTCTCAGTAAAGATCAGCTTAATTTTGCCAGAAAAAATGTTCGTATTTTATCCGGGCTATATGGATTATTAGAGCCTTTTGATTTGATTGAACGATATCGGCTTGAAATGGGCTATAAATTGGCAGTGGGTGGTTTTTCTAATCTTGTCCAGTTCTGGAGAGAAGCATTGACTGTCAAGCTGAATAATGAGCTGACATCGGGAGAATCAATTGTCAGTGTAGCTTCACAGGAATATATGAAAGCCATAGATATTAAGAAATTAGACCACCCTGTGATCATACCTGTTTTTAAAGAAAAACACCCTGATGGGTCATATAAAAATGCAATTGTCCATGCCAAAAAAGCCCGTGGCGAAATTATTCGTTATGCAATAGAAAACAAGGCAGAAGCTCCCAAAGATCTGATGGGGTTTTCTGCAATGGGATGGAAGGCCGCAGACCCTCCACCGGATGAAGGTTTCTGGCTGTTTACTCGACCTGTGAGACAAAAAAAAGGGGAGCGGACCAAGCAATAGAATTGCACCTCAAAGAAATAGTGCAGAAAACACCCCCTAAAACGGATCTATAATCTTTTTTTGGGGACCAAAAAGAGCAATATATAAAACCAGATCGGAATAATAAAACAAACCAAATGAAGACGGATAACCCGCTTATTTGAAATCGTTAACCAGGACACCGGTCGCGGGATTTGACAATCGACTGATAATATGTTGCCGCTTAAGCTTGTGAGCTAAACATTAGCTAATATCCATTATTATAGAGGAGGTTAACATGAAATTTTTTACATCCTTTTTTGTCACACTCATTATCATTGGATTACCCGTTGTCACTTTCGGGGGGGACATTAAAGCATCGCATGATATTAATTACCCTGCAGGATGGCAAAACTGGCCTTCGATAGCTGTTTCGCACCGAACTGATAACAATACAATTCGCATAATCCTGGGCAATGAGGTAGCTGTTGAAGCTGCACGCACTGGTAAAACCAATCCTTGGCCTGATGGAGCAATATTAGGGAAGGTTGTTTGGAAAGATATTCAATTAGAAAACTGGGAAGAAGCAACTGTGCCCGGACAATTTGTGCATGCTGAATTCATGCTAAAAGACTCAAAAAAATATTCAGATACATACGGTTGGGGGTGGGCACGTTGGGTTGGTTCAGATCAAAACCCTTTCAACAAAGGAGCACAGGTTTGCATCTCATGCCATACACCGGTTAAAGATCGTGATTGGGTGTTTACCGAGCCGGCACAATACCCGGGTATGAAATAGCTAACCAGGCGGTCCAGTTGAAGAAAAACAGCGCGTTTGGCTCGCATATCCAAGTACCGCTAATTCCAGGCGCAGTCTTTCTGCCATGGCTTTCCCAGTTTTCCGCAACTGAACTCAACTTTAAAAAGTTTGAGAAAAAACTGTTTTTAAAATTATAGAACTGATTGCCGGAAACACGGATCAAATTTTTGCGTTTGTTAATGATTTAAAAACCAAATATCCAAATTTGGATAAAGACAAATTAGCGAATAAAGTAACGAATAAAGTAAAGAGAAAATGCGCAATCCAAGGTGGACTAATGGCAATTCCCGGTGCAATTCCAGGCGTTGGTTCCATGATTCAAATTGGAATTTCATTATTTGATTTTTCCAATTTAATCAAAAATATAGTTTATCTTATCTTTTCAATTGGATATTGCCATGGAATATCTGACATAGATAAACTTAAACGTGTAACCCTTAAATGCTTTGGTTCCACTTTAGAAATTGATAATATTGTTGATTTTCGCAATCCAATTGGTGAAAAAATGGTTAAAAACCTGTCAGACAAGGCTATCAGATTAATTATTAAAGAATTACAAAAAGCATTAGCAAAAAAGTTCATTTTTAATTTGATCCTGAAGCTCATTCCCTTTGGGATAGGTATCATATTGGGATCTATCTCACATTGGATGATTATCAGAACGTTTCAATTTAGTTCTATAAAGTTCTTCCATGAGTTAATTGAACAGGATAAATTTTTTCCTAAAACTGAAAGGATATAACAAAGCACTTAATACCAAAGGCCTTTAAACAAAAGTTAAATAGAGGTCAAAGCAGTGCGAAAGGGGGCAAGTCTAATTTTCTATAATTACTCAGTTCACTTTTTGGGGGAGGATCATTATTGATTATGGCAAGAAAAAAAAATGGAAATTGTATTTAGGAAGTTTAAATAAGTAGTGAAACCATATCGACATAGCATTGGATCTCGCACCTATCACTTCAGTGATTTAAAGGATTTAATGGCCAAGGCAAGCCCGATGAAATCCGGTGATGCTCTTGCCGGAGTTGCTGCGGCCACGGAGGAAGAGCGCATTGCCGCAAAGTTCGCACTGGCGGATCTGCCTTTGACGATCTTTTTAAATGAGGCCCTCATACCTTATGAAGATGATACTGTTACCCGTCTGATTATGGACAATCATAACAAAGCTGCGTTTGCACCGATTTCCAGCATGACAGTGGGGGATTTGCGTAACTGGCTGTTAGCCTATGAGACCGGCACTGAACAACTGCGATCAGTGGCTGCCGGCATTATCCCGGAGATGGCTGCGGCCGTTTCCAAGCTGATGCGCAATCAGGACTTAATTCTGGTTGCCGCCAAGGTGGAAACCATTTCCCGGTTCAGAAGCACCATCGGATTAAAAGGGCAGTTGTCCACCCGACTGCAACCCAACCATCCCACAGACGATCCCAAGGGTATTGCGGCTGCCATTCTGGACGGGTTGCTCAACGGTGTGGGAGATGCAGTTATTGGTATCAACCCGGCAGCCGATGATGTGGTGGCTGCTGAGCGCCTGTTGCAATTGCTTGATGATATGCGCCAACGCTATGAGATACCGGTGCAATCCTGTATTCTTACCCACATCACCAACACCATGGTTATTATGGAACGAAAGGGCCCCGTTGATATCGTTTTTCAATCCATTGCCGGTACCGAAGGGGCCAATAACAGTTTTGGCATCACCATGGATTTGCTCCAGGAGGCATGGGAAGCGGCACTTTCGCTGCAAAGGGGGACGGTGGGCAACAATGTGATGTACTTTGAAACGGGTCAGGGAAGCGCGCTTTCTGCCAATGCCCATCACGGGGTCGACCAACAGACTTTAGAGGCGCGGGCATATGCTGTGGCCTGCCGGTATGAGCCGCTGTTGGTCAATACCGTTGTCGGCTTTATCGGGCCGGAATATCTCTACGACGGCAAACAAATCATCCGCGCCGGTTTGGAAGATCATTTTTGCGGCAAATTGTTGGGCCTGCCCATGGGCTGTGATGTTTGCTACACCAACCATGCCGAGGCAGATCAGAACGACATGGACAATTTGCTGACCTTGCTCGGCACTGCCGGAGTGAATTTTATTATGGGCGTGCCAGGTTCGGATGATGTGATGCTCAACTACCAGAGCACGTCATTTCATGATGCGAGTTACCTGCGGCAGGTGCTGGGATTAAGCTGCGCGCCAGAATTTGAACGCTGGCTCTTAAAAATGGGACTGTGCGATGATCAGGGCCGGCTTTTACCGAAAAACAGGACCGCGCCGATGCTTGCCTATTTGCAGGAAATGGATCAATGAGCCAAAAATCAAAACCCCTTTATGATTTATCACAGATAAAAAAGCTAACGCCAGCGCGTATCGGCCTGGCGCGTGTGGGTTCGAGTATATCGACCCATGATATGCTGGCATTTGATTTAGACCACGCCCAGGCCCGCGATGCAGTGCACCTGCCCTTTGATTCAGCGACCATTGCAAGTCAACTCAATGCCCGACAAATTCAGTCCATATGCGTGCATAGTGCTGCCGTGGACCGAACGACTTTTTTACAGCGACCCGATCTTGGACGGCAACTGGATGACCCATCAAAGCAGCGTCTAAAACCATATCAATCGCCAGACAATGAGAGATATGACTTGGCTATGGTTATCGCCGACGGCTTGTCGACTTTGGCTATTCACAACAATGCCATTGCATTGATCGACTATTTTCAAAAACATTCAGCCTCCTGTGGCTGGCGATGGGCTCCCATTGTCATCGCCTCCCAAGCCCGCGTGGCGTTGGCCGATGAAATCGGTGAAATCCTCAATTCACGCTTGAGCATAATCCTGATCGGTGAACGACCAGGCCTGAGTGCAGCGGACAGCATGGGGATATATTTGACCCATGCTCCTAGAATCGGCCGCACCGACGCACAAAGAAACTGCATATCCAATATCCGTCAGATCGGCCTAAGCCCTGAAAAAGCAGCTCGACAGCTGAAAGTTCTGATATCGGAAGCATTCAAACTGGGCTTGTCGGGTGTAAATTTAAAAATAAAAAAGCAATCTCAACAAGTCATTACGATCTAACCCGATCCCATTTTCAAAATACAGAACCAAAGCAATCAATCTGATCGGGCATGCGGCCAACCGGTTATTTGATTCGTTACATTCTACAATTAAAGCCATAAGAGGATATAAAAAATGAATGAGTTAAAACAGAAAATAGCATTATTCATCGACGCGGACAATGCACCTGCAAGTAAGTTCGAAGACGTTCTAAGCGAAGTTGCAAAGTATGGTGTTGTGACGATAAGAAAGGCATATAGGAATTTCCAGACAAAATCAAAAAATCTTAAGTCTGATACTAAACTTGTAAATCTGCTCCGTCAGGCTATTGAAGCCACTGAGGAAGATGGTGGCTGGGCGGCACTTGGCCCAGTAGGGGCACATATATCGAATAAAACATCCTTTGACAGCAGAAATTATGGTTTCAAAAATTTAAGCAGCCTTTTTAAAGCCATTGACTTATTTGAGCTAAAGCGCGGACCGGGAAACTCATTTCTGGTTAGAGATTCAAGAAAAAAAGGTGACTTGGGAACGTGGACATAGGAAAAACTTTGATTATTTTTTTATTAAACCCCAACAAGAAACTTGCTACGGATGAAACAGTAGATGTTTAAAATTATGACCGATACTATCGGTTTCAAAAAAACAATTTTTAAAATAAAATAATCGGGGAAATAGTAAATGAGAAAACATAACGGAACTCAGCTTTATGGGATTAGAAGACTTGTTACAGATCTTAAAATGGGTATGAACAAAGAACTCTCGTCTCTTAGCATAAAACAGAAGCTTGCCATGAAATATGTTTCTAAGGAAAGTAAGCTGACCCAAATTGGGAATAAAATATACTCCAATACGTTTACACCGTACTTCCCATCCACTGCCTATGATCGTTTTCTTAAAGGTGCTGTTGTTACAACATCTGGAAAACCTTACCCGATTGTGACAAATTTCGCTGTTACCCCACAATGCCCGTGCAACTGCTGGCACTGTTCTTTTTCAGACCGATCAAAAAAAGACATTCTCACACTGGATCAAATAAAAAAAGCCATATCAGAAGTCCAGGACTTAGGCGTGAGCGTTATCGGATTTACCGGAGGTGAACCCCTTTTACGCAATGATCTTGAAGAAATTATTGCATCAGTTGATGAAAGATCCATGCCGGTTATGTTTACAACAGGCTATAAGCTGACAAAAGAGCGTGTAAAACTATTAAAAGAAGCAGGGCTGGAAATCCCTGTGATCAGTCTGGATCATTACAGTGCAAAAGTTCATGACAAAGGGAGACGAACAGAAGGCATTTATGATTATGCATTGAATGCAATTAAACTCTTTCAGGATGAAGGATTTTATGTTGCGGTTTCCTTTGTCCCGGACAAAGCACTTGTCAGCAACCGGGCCGAAATTTTTAAGGTGATTGATTTTTTTAAGGACCTTGGGATCAATGATATGCGGCTCACATCCCCAATCTTAAGCGGAAAGCTGACAACAAAGCCAGAAGAGCAACTAACGCCGGAAAATGTCAAAACCATTTTTGAAATTCAGAAGAAATGCACAAAGACAAAAGGGTATCCGGGTGTTTTTGCCTATGACTTTTTTGAAAGCGAGCAATATTATGGCTGCGGGGCCGGTTACAATTATATGTTTATTGATTCACAGGGAAACGTTTGTCCTTGTGATTTTACCATGCTTTCTTTTGGTAATATCCATGAGCGACCCATCACAAAAATCTGGGAGGAAACAAGCAAAAACTTCTGTAAACCGGGTTGTTCATGCTATGCCAACCTGAGTAATGATTTTATCTATGCGAAAAAATCTGAAGAGTGGCCTTTGAAAAAACAGGCAACCATCGAAATCCTTTCAGAATGTCCTTCCTATGATGAAAATAAATCCCCTGAATTTTACAAACGCATGGGATACACAACAAATAAAGTTCCGTAATGATAAGCAAGAAAGATTAATACTTCAATTATAAAAAAGGGGAGGCTGCATGAGCAGGCAACACATTGAAATACGGCAATCTTTTAATGCACCTGTTGAAACAATATTCAATATTTTAACGGATCATGTATCCTTTGGTAAAGTGATAGCGACAAAAGTCCAGCGGGTTATCGATAGTCAGGAAGAAAATAAAAATGGTGTGGGTTCTGTCAGGCGGATCTCCTCTTTTCCTGTTCCTGCTTTTGAAGAAACCGTTATTACATTCGAACCCAATTGCCTGATGGAATATGTGGTCAGTAAAGGCAGCCCTATCAAAAATCATAAAGGTCGCATGGAATTCTCAGAAGAGGGAGGGAAAACCAAACTCTTTTATTTTATTGACTTTGAGCCGAAACAACCCTTCACACTTTTCGGTTCTTTTTTAAAATCGGTTATTGAAAAGCCCATACGTCAAAGCCTGGAAAAACTTTCTAAAAGTTATGCTTCCTGAAATATACAAAAAATATAGTTTCTAATATTTTGAGTCTTTTAAAAGTGCTTGCAGCTTTCCTGCGTTACTTTGAAGCAATAAAATCCAACAAGCCAAATGAACCGAGCAAGCCCGATGAAATCTGGTGATGCTCTTACCGGCTTTTACCTATTGTTTTTTCGCCCGCCCTTATATAAGTAGTAGTTAGTTCGTAAACTTGTTTTGTTTCAACACTCCCGGCTTACGAAAAAAGTAACCGACAATGCGGAGCTTTTTGTCAATAACAACACAACCAATGAGGAGAGTTAAATTATGCGAGTAGATGAAGCGATACGCGCACGGCGCGCAATCAAGTGGTATGACCCCGAGCATCAAATGCCCGAGGAAACCTTTCTCAAGCTGTTTGAGCATGCTATTCTTGCACCAACAGCTTTCAATATTCAAAACTGGCGCTTCGTGCGTGTCACTGACCTGGAGCAACGCAAGGCGATTCGTGCTGTAGCCTGGGATCAGGCACAGGTCACCGACGCATCCGAGCTGCTGGTGCTGTGCTTCGACGACAAGTCGTGGCAACGTGACCCGCAACGATACTGGCGCAACGCACCACAGGAAGTACAGGATTTTCTGGTACCGGCAATCGATGACTATTACCGTGACAAACCACAGGTTGAGCATGACGAGGGCATGCGCTCCTGCGGGATAGTCGGACAGACAATCATGTTAATGGCCCTGGAACTGGGCTATCAGAGTTGCCCGATGGATGGCTTCGATTACGACGCGGTCGCTAAAATCATCAACCTGCCCGAAGACCATAGCATTGCTTTCATGATTGCAATTGGCAAGGGCACCAAGGACTCATGGCCAAAACCCGGTCAGCTGTCGCTGGATGAAGTTATGGTAAACAATCGTTTCGATTAAAAAGTGTATCATCGAGGCCAGTCGGCGGGTGCCTCCCCTAAAAATTGGAGGCAGTGTTAAGCTATTTTCAACAGTTTTCAAAGAAAGTAAATGAACCAGGCAAGCTGGTTATTACCTTGTTAAAGAGATCAGGAATATGAGCTTTAAAACAGTATGGATCAATACTTTGTACAAAGTTGCAACAGGCAGTAAGAATGTCCGCAACTTTTTTACACCAATTGGAGCATTCATCTATGGTTTATTAATATTTATTTTTGTGGCCATAGCCTTGTATGTAGACCGGATAATAGACCTTACTACGATATTTCCAAATCCGCTCAATATAATTTTATCCATACCGATTTTTTTACTCGCAATATTTTTAATTGGATGGTCTGTCCAAAATTTTCTTAGCGTAAAAGGTACACCAGTTCCTTTTAATCCCCCGCCTCAATTGGTCATTACTGGACCATACTATTATACTCGGAACCCAATGCTTACCGGTGTGTTTTCCCTGATGTTTGGTTTTGGGTTGTTTTTTGGTTCTGTATCTCTACTTTTTGTATTCACACCACTTTTTATTTACATTAATTTTTGGGAACTTAAATCGATAGAGGAGCCAGAACTCGAAAAGAGATTGGGTGAAGACTATATTAAATATCGGAAAAGGACACCAATGTTTTTCCCTATCGTTAGGGTGATATTTGGGAAAAAGGAAAAGAAAAATGTATAACAAGGCACTTAACACAGACTGCAAAACCTTCCGGCTATTTCGTAGTTTGTTGCTGTCATGAAAATCAAAATTACTCAATCATCCTATTGTTAATGTTGCGGCAGGTTAGCTTAACGTTAATCCATTATCAAGCGGAGACCCCTGTAAATAATATTTCAGGAAATTAACCCATGGCCATCCAACCCGGATTATACGAACAACTGATCACCCAGGCACTGAAGCAAGAGCTGGACAAACTGGATAGGGGGCTCAAAAGCATCACCACCCGGGTGGACTCCGAAGAAAGCCACGGCATACTGGCCCGCTACATGGAACGATACCTCTCCTGCGTCCTGGCACGGGTCAAAGGCCGTGACAAACTTGTAAAACAGATTGCCGTGTGCAATGAACTCATCTCCTCGGTCTGCAACTCCATTGAAAAAGATCAAGATGGCCATGGGCACATTGATCTGGAGGGCAGACGTCTGCTGCAGGTCCTTGATCCTGCCCTTGCCAATTCCCCCAGACCGGAAAAGCGCTTTTGGTGTGGCCTATGTGGGGTCGTCCAATATCTCAAATCCTGCATTGACCGATGGTCTGGAGTGGAATGTAAAACTGTGCCAGCAGGAATCCGGCCATCGCCCGGGCACGGAAACCGGATGACGCGGGTCCAGCCATGTTTTTTGACCTACAGCCTCATCCGTTCCAGGAACGCATCCTTGAAAAACTGACCCTGGTGCGGACGTGCCGCCACTATTTCAAGAACCTGGTGATTGCCGCCACTGGCAAGGGAAAAACCGTGATTGCCTCATTTGACTATCAGCGGTGTCGCCGGGACAACGAGGAGTTCCAAGATCATTTAAGTCATGGCTGGGGAAAAGGAGCCAATAAAATAAAATGGTATTTATAATACAAAAACACTTTAAGAATTGGATCGGGTCTTAACAACAAAAAAAATTATAAGGGAGGAGCATCATGAAATTAATCGAATGGGAGGTAAAAGAAGACGATTACCAGGAGCAGGTGTAAAACGTCATGGCTCAACAGACAAAACAAATCCCTGTTTCTTCAATTATCCTTGATGAAGATATTTATCCACGAAAGGGAATCAATCACAGGCGTGTGGGTATATTTTCCGAAAACCTCAGGGATGGCTTTACCTTTGATCCCATTGAAGTTGAGCCCTGCCCTGACAAGCCCGGTTATTATCGCCTGCTGGATGGGGCTCACAGATGGAGCACCTATAAATCAACAGGGGTGGAAGAGGTAAAAGCCATCATAAAGGATCTGGATGGAAATGATCCCCTGCTGTATGCTGCAACAAAAGCCATTGGACCCAAACAATTAACGGAAGATGAGGCAAGGGATACTGCCCGCCGTGCATATTCAAGGAACTCAAGTCTCAGTTCTGCAGATATAGGAAAGGCCATTGGCCGGGCAAGGCGAACTGTGGACGGATACATAGCCGATCTGATCATCTTTGATCCCCCCTACTTTGATAAAAAAGCGGCTGACTATGATAAAAAAAGTATCTCAGGCTTATCCAGAAAAGCATATCTTGAATTTCTTGAGGCCTTTTTTGTTTTGCTGAAACAAAATGTCAAAAAAACGACACGAATGGCGTTTATCAATGCAGACTGGCGGGATTTTCAAAATAAACCGGCAATAGAAGAAAAATATAAAGGCGGCATCCTCTTAGATGACTACCTTGATGTCCTGAAAAAGGCGGGATGGTATCATACGCATATCATCCAGGCCCCCATGTCATCCCAGCGCTTCAATGCCGGCGTGGTTTCTGCAATGCAGAAGAAAAACATCCTGGGTGTTATCAGCAGGTATGTGATCGTCCTGGGACAGGAATGTTAGAAGATAATCCCAACTTAAAAATGCACCGGGCGATATCGGTGATTTTCATGTTATAATACTTGAAACTTTGGGAAATTTTCGTGGTCATTTAGCACCTCCATTTTCTGTACTTAATATACAATATGTACAACAGGTACTTATTTTTGTCAACCCTACTGTAAAAGTAAAAATTGTATTTTAACCACGTAATGGGGCTTTTAAGAGTATATGACCGAATAATTCCGTGTTGTAATTTTCAAACAATTCAAATGAAGACGTTGCGACAAGAAGTCGCTTTTAATAATGTTGGGCTTGACCCAACCTGCCGTATTACCGGCAGTTTTCTACTCCGGCATGCATTACCAGTAACGGTTTTGTGTGAAGCCCGGATGACAATGAAGCC
>Ga0257124_1001639_pt1 | contig 15338 bp, 13 predicted proteins | sample SI106_150metaG_FD_190154 | JGI IMG/M metagenome (GOLD analysis project Ga0257124, IMG submission 190154) | Marine microbial communities from Saanich Inlet, British Columbia, Canada - SI106_150 | ecosystem: Environmental > Aquatic > Marine > Inlet | place: Canada: British Columbia | collected...
TGTTAGTCGGCCTTCAGAATTGAAATCACATATAGTGGTTGTGGCTCCAATATCAGGTACAATTTTTACCATAGACCCTTCGGTTATTTTTGTTTCCTGATCTGGATCAAATTTGTAGTCAAATAGTAAAGATTGTTTTAACTGCTTCGGTTTGCCGACTAGATTAAGACCACCCAGACAACTCATATCATCTGCCAACTCATTCTCTGGCTTTTCAAAGCGTTCAAACATTTCCCACCACATTGGTTTGTCACAGCGCCTATGAAACTCAAGTGTCCATGCCAGAAGTTCTTGTACTCTCCATCGCTCCGAGTCTATTTCCCGTTCAGTTGGTTCGACTGGTATCTCGGCAAAAAGTAGGTCAGCTAGTTGCTGTCGCAAAACTACAGCTTCACTGACAGGTCGCTCTTCCTTCTTATCTTCAACTTGTAATGAACCAACCCATGGAATATTATTCTCAGTTTGTCTCTCTCTTAGCCAGTTTGCCAGTAGCCAGGTTGAACGGCAATCGTCTTCGTTATAATCGCGTATTTTTTCCAATAAATCAGATTTCTTCCAATTTTTAGACTGACCGCTTTCAATCCATGCATCGTAATAGACAATTGACGCTCCAGCGTCAGTAACTTCTCCTTCACGGGATTCCATGTATAGGTGTTCAAGATTCTTGATTGAATAGCGAGGCTCACCTACACGAACACCATGGCGAACTACTTCATAAAGGTCTATGAAAACACCTTCTCTCAGTAGGTCATCAACATGCTCTTCTCTTGTACCGTACTTTCCCATCAGTCGTTTTAATGCGGTTTTTTCATATGCGGCATAGTGATAAACATGCATAGTAGGATCTTCTTGACGTCGTTTTATAACCCAATCAATAAATGCCTCAAATGCTGCCTTTTCCTCTGGTTCGTTATGTGCCCACCAATCTAGAAACTCTGGTTTTCCATTCTTTATATAAACCACTCCGAATAGATATTCCAGCAAGTCATCCCCAAGCGGATATCCTTCCATATCGAAAAAGACGTCCATTGAAGATTCTGGCGGTAATGCGGCCAGACCAAGTGAATTATTATCAAGTGGAGGTTGTAGTACTTTATAGTTTGGGCACTCTTGATCAGCAGAACTTACCTGTAAACTTGCCTGTTCTTTCAGGCGATTAAAGACATCATCATTGATTCCCTTAATATGTTTAGCCTTAGACGCTGACAGCTTATCCATCGTATAAATCCCTACAGAATTAAGCTTTAATATTTGCTTTTTAGATATGTTTGCAACACGGGAAAGGTGGTCCATATCTTCAAGGATCTGTTTTGCATGTGATGACCAGGCGCCATGGTCTGCTGTAGGGTCAGGTTGTGGGGGTGTGTCCGGAGTGAAACTATTCATGAACTTAAAAAATGCTGATTTAGTTCGTTCATAGTAATAGAAAACATCATTTGTTCGGAAACAGCATTCTTCACCATTCCCAAGTACTATGCCAATAGTCTCTGGCCTCTTTCCGGTCATTTCTTCCAACATATCAGCGTAGCAACACAGCTGAATCATGAAATACGGTTTTACATGTCGAGACAACTTAGTGTCTATGATGGTGTACGCACTTTTCCCCTGATCTTCAAGTCGAAGAAAATCCGCATTCCCGGCCATACCCGTACTTTCCAGTCTGGCTTGGAAGATGATCTGGCGTCCTTCTTTCATCGCTTCTAGAGTTTGCTGGAGTCTATCACCATCCTTGATTTTGCAAACATCACTGCCATCTTCAAGTAACTTCTCAAGGTATGCTTTCTCATGCAAGTCTCCTTTATTCTGGAGAATCTTCAATTGAGGGTCATCTTCGTCTGGCTGTACAGACTTAGGTTCTTCAAGCAATTTGCGATTCATCCAGCATGCAAACTGTGAATTAACAAATTGAACGATATCAGAAGGTGAATAAATAAGTTTCTTGTTGTCGTAATACATTTTTGTAAAGCTATCGTGTGTTTTATGAAAAGAGTGATCTTGCTTTTATTTAAGATCCATTTGCAAATGCAATGTCTATACAGAGCAAATTTTATCAATATCAGAGCCAGAATGCATCTGAATAAAAATATAATAATATATTAATGCGACAGCATGCTGTCGGTTTCATGTTTACAATATAAATGTGTGTTGATATTATATTTCCATATGACTACCAAAAACACAAGTTATGACAAAAAGGTCTTTCGGCTTTTTTACATACTGAATCAATTAGATTCTCAAAAGAAAGTATCTACGAATGAATTGGCAAGGGAGTTTAATGTTTCTCTCCGTACTGTTCAAAGAGATATCGTACTGCTAAATACTACAGGGTTTCCTATCATATCATTTGAAAAAGGATATCACTCATTTATGGAAGGATTTTCACTGAAGAAGATGATGCTTACTAAAGAAGAGGCGTCTCTGCTCTCTTTTCTTCATGATATTTCAAAATCACTGGGAGAAAAATTTGAGGATTCATTTTCTAATATTCTAAAGAAGGTAGTCTCAAAGGAGCAGGATTCTGCATTTTACGTGAAGTTGCCTGAAGGATCAAAAATCAGTAAGGGTTATCCCTTTATTAAGAATTTAGAAAAGGCGGTCAAGAATAACGTAAAGATTGAATTACAATATAAGACTCCAGAGAAGGAAGGTGACTATAAAATCTGTCCTTTGAAAATTATCTTCTTTGACGGATTCTGGTATCTTTTAGCGCGAGTAGATGGTAAGGAGTGGATAATTAAATTCAGGTTAGAGAATATAACAAATGTAGCATTGCTGGATGAATATTTCATACCTCCCAGAAATTTAAACACCTTCCTGGATCAAAGCGTTAATATCTGGTTTACAGAAAAGAGGGATAAACAGGTTGTCTTAAAGGTTGATAAAGAGGCTGCAAGCTATTTTAAACAACAGGTATATTTCCCGTTACAGAAGATTACGAAGGAGAACAGGGATGGTTCTTTAAGAATAGAATCAAAGATTTGTCACAATGAAGAGATAATATATACAATTCTTCGCTGGATTCCTCATGTACATGTGATTAAACCTAAATGCCTTAAGAAAGAAATTAAGGAAAAAATTACTGAATACTTAAAGGCATTAAAATAATATATAGATGAGAAAGGAAACAGTAAATATGAGAGACAAAACAGTAATCACAGAAATATCTTCAGTGTGGACCAAAACAATCTTTGCTCAGTTTGAAAACTCAGGGCTTAAAAATGAACTTATGAAGTGGGCCAGTAAACACCGGCTTAATGTGGTATGGGGAAATCCTAAACATCCAGATTTGATAGCCTATCCCAGTTTTGCTCTAGTAATTGACAGAAATTTAATAATTGAAAATCAAATCTACTCTCAATATTTATCACATATCGATGAAGGTAACTCAGATGGTGAGCTTAAAGAATTAAGAGACACTAGTATCTGTATTATAATTGACAATATCAAGGACTTAGCATTGCCTTCGTTGGATATGGTGTTACAAGTTGATCTAAATCAGAAAAATGCAGTTAAATGGATTCTCCACAATCTTGAATTAGCATCGAAATTAGTTGCTGGAACTTCAGATAAACACTTGAAAGCAGCAGAGAAGGCAGTAGACAAATACTTAAATAAGCAAAAGTAGCTGTCTTAGTCATCAGGGATTAGTCACTAAATAATGGAGGGACGTATGGATAATTATAAAGAAGAAGATGTTAAAGAAAAAAATGAGATTTACGGAAAAATAGCTAAAGTCGTACATTTGGTATGCAATAATCCATCTGTTTTTGTATCCGAGACAGATATTCATGCTTTAATGATGAATGCCTTGATGGAGATTCCTCACCTTGACCCTTTTACAAAGGATGGTTTGTGTTCAATAAATGTGCCAAGGGGAACTGGAGCATCGAGTAAGTATATTACAATGCTGATTCACAAGGAATATGGGCATAATATAAAAAGTTATGCAAGAAGTGACATTGTGATTCTTGATAAATCTGAGATTAAAAAGATAGATGACCCAATAAATTTAAAAAAAGAAAAAGGGAAAAAATATTTAATACCAAAATATATTTTCGAATTTGGAACTGATAAATCAGGAGGTATTAGAGGTTATGAAAAACACTTATACGGTGATTTCATAAAACTATTTGAATGTAAAGATGAAGGCAACGGTTTTCTGATACATATTCATAGATTTGACACTACGAATGATCCAGATGGAACAAAAGCCAACGAGAAAATAGAAGGGTATCACAAAAAAACCAGTGCCATTTGGGATAAAGTAAAAGGTTGTAAAAAACCTGAAATGGATGAAGATGGTAAAGTGACATGGAATCCTGGGGCTAATGAATATCCTGAAGAATATCCTGATTGGGAGAGTGCAGAAGAGGTACCCAAGTTTAAGTTCAAGGTCCTAATTTTCTTCGTGAAAATAGGTGGGCCTAGTGTGGGACGAGGTGGAAGAGTTCAAATGTTTAATCCGAATCCGAAAAAAGACTCCAAGGTTTTGATAGGCGTAGAACAAGGTGGCATAAAAAAAATAATAAAGGCTTTCTTAAAAGAAGATAACCCCGATTTAGCAGAGATAAAATCTTAAGAATATAAATGAAGCTAATCATCCATCGCGGCACACATGAAATTGGCGGTACATGTGTTGAGCTGTCGACCAAAAATACACGAATCCTGATTGATATTGGCTTGCCTCTTGTCGATGAAGACGGCCAGAGCTTCAAGCTGGGTAATTATCTCGATTTGAGCAAAGCGGAGCTCGTTGATAAAAAATTAGCTAAAGACATCTCTGGGCTTTATAAAGAGGATGTCGAAAGCAAGCAGCCTGATGCTATACTCATTTCACATTCTCACCCAGACCATTATGGACTGATGCCATTTGTGAAGTCTCAAATACCCTTATATTTAAGTGAGGGTTGTCTGGAATTGATTAAAGCGACTTATTACTTTAGAGGCCTTGATCCCATTTTCAAAACAGTCGAGATTGTTGAAAACAAAAGATGCTTATCAATCGGAGACTTTAAAATCACACCTTACCTGGTTGATCATTCAGGTTTTGATGCCTATGCTTTTTTAATTGAGGCCGAAGGCAAAAGAGTGTTTTACTCAGGTGATTTCAGAGGTCACGGTAAAAAGAGCAGCCTGTTTGACAGATTCATTGCAGATCCTCCTGGCGATATAGATTATTTAATCATGGAAGGGACTGGTATTGACGGTAAGGAAGGTTATTGTGAAAAAGAGGATGAATTAAGAGACAGGCTGGTCACAATCTTTAAAGAGAAGAGGGGATTGGTTTTCTTTGCCTGCTCATCTCAAAATATTGATAGGATCTCCTCTTTGTACAGTGCTTGCCGTAGGAGTGGGCGCATCCTGGTGCTTGATCCTTATACTGTTCATTTGCTGGATGTCTTACGTAAGAGAGCTCCCAGTATTCCGCAATTCGACTTCAAGGACATCAGGGTTTTCTTCACTTCTGACAGTAACACCAGGAGATTGGCAGACGATAAGATTCTGTATAAATATAAAGATTCAAAGATTACATATGATGAGATTGAGGAGAAGAAAGATTCTCTTGTTGTGAAGCCGTCATATGGCATAAGAAAGGCCTTTGCAAAGAAAGGCTATATAGAGGGATCCACCCTGATTTACTCAATGTGGGGTGGATACTATGAGAATGAGAAGCCATTTTGGGATGAATACGACATTTCTCCCATGCATGTTCACACCAGCGGACATGCAGGTGTTACTCAATTGAAGAAATTCGCCAGTGCGCTTAATCCCACAACAATAATCCCCGTCCATACCATGTCACCGGACAAATTTCCCGACTATTTTGGCGACAAAGTCAAAATGCTTTCTGACGGAAAATCAACCGAACTGTAAAACCCCAAACATCTTTAAAAAAATTAATTTAACTGCGACACGACCCTGTCGTTTGCATATGGTATTTTAATAACAGTAAGTCTGTATGCAGTTGGGCCGTACGATGAATAATTTTATCTCATTCGATTCCATCAGTATAAAAACTATACCAAATCTTGAATGTGAGTTTGATTTTACAGGGATGCTGGCACTTGAATGCTCTCGGTGCTTTTTCATAAAGCAGTAACCTGGTTATCTGGCTCAGACAACAATTATCGGAACTTTTTAATAGAAATTACAGTTAATATAATTGTGAACTTCCCATAAGGCATTAGTAGTAAATCCGCCGGTTGTTAGTTCTGCATTAGACTTTACGGATGAGTAAAAATGAATGAAGAAAGGATGGGTAAATATGAAAGCTGATAAAGAAGTAGTAAAAATATTGATTGACGATATTGAGATTGAAGGAACAGCTTCCCGCTTGTCAGGTGATTATGGTGTAACAATTATAAAACCATATTGCAATCTCTCTGGTGAGTGCCACATCCCATATTTTGCAAGAGGACTTTACACTTATGAAGGCGACTATGGTGATGCAAGCATTAGAGAGACACTGAAAGAATTATATACTTTGGGTAAATTTTTAGCCAGAGAAGTCAAAAATCTCAAAGAAAAACTTAAATATTACAATGGTAATATTACTAAACTTTCATCAAAAATGATGAGTGAACAAGAGTTCAAACTAAAGCGAATTGATTTGAAAAAGCGTTTACGAGATGGCGAAATAGATAATAAGGAGTATCAGAAGGCTTTCACCCCGTTAAGTAAAGAATATGAAGAATTGGATTCAAAAATCCATGCACAAAGGAGCTCTTTTTTTGAAGAAAACTTTCCAATGGTGGTTCCTATAAGCACCGGTCAACAAGTGCTTGATATTATTGAAGGCAAAGAAAGCCTAACAAATCGTTACAGCTGATAATTTTTGTACTTTTTTTGAGGAAATTGAGATGAGAACATTGAATAGAAAATTGAAAAAATTGAGAAGAAAACAACAGAGATCAATAGTAAAGGAAGTTGAAGAAGAAAAATTAGTTCTCATGGTTAAGATTAAAAAAGGGACTTGTCCAAGTGAAGGGAATGAATATAGGTATGTAGATGAAACTATTTATCCTGATGGCAATCATGTTGTGAATGTAATAGATGAAGATATTGTAAAAGGAGAATATGAAGCTATCTATAATATAGGTAAAGTTACATTCCTATTCCATCAACATCTGAGAAAAAGAGTTAATAGGTATCACAAGTATCCTAATCTTGAGTATGATCCTAACAAGACTTGGAAGTAATTCTAGTTTTGGAATTTTGACAACGGTAGGCTTCTTTTAAGGAAAACTTTCCGAATTTTAGTAATCTCCGCATTATGCATATCTTTTATCCTCTCATTAGTATTTTATCATAGGTTTGGCAATATGCTTTCTGATGGAAAGCCAACCGAACTGTAAAACCCCAAATTTCTTTAAAAATAAATTATTTTACTGCGACATAATGCTGTCGTGTGGCCATGTTACTATGTTTCTAATATTGGATTTATTTAACATAGGACAAAATAATGAGATTCCCAAACTTGTCAACTTGTTCAGGGTAACCTGGCTATACGAATATGCAAGAAAAAACAGAACCTTTTAATATTGAAGCAGAAAGAAGTGTCTTGGGCTCAATGTTAATAGATAATGAAACAATTCGTTTTGTTACTGATAGTTTAGGTAAAAACGACTTCTATGTAGTATCGCATAGACATATATTTGAAACTATTGTAAATGTCTATGACAAACAGAACGGTGTTGATCTTGTCATCTTGAAAGATGCACTTATAAAGCGATCTTTACTTGAGAAGGTCGGTGGTGTTAAGTACATAATGAAACTGGAAGAATCAGTTCCGTCGGTCTCTAATGTAGTATATTATGCAGAGATTGTACAAGAAAAGGCAATAATAAGAGATTTGATCACAGCCACTTTAAAGATCCAACAAGAAGCACATAACAATCCTTCAGATTTAAATGAACTTTTATATTTAGCTGAAAGAGAAATATCTGACATAGCACTACGTAAATTTGCAAAACCAGTTTCGAAGATGAACGATGTGCTCCAGTGTACCAAGGACTATATAGTACATTTGCAAGAAGGAGACAGTAAATTAGCCGGTATACCAACTGGTTTTATCGATCTGGATGAAATAACATGCGGGTTGCAAAAAGGAGAATTGATAATTATTGCAGCATGGTCCGGTATGGGTAAAACAAGCTTAGTGTTGAATATTGCAGAACATGTCGGTGCAAATCTGAAAAAACCAATGTTGTTTTTTTCGATGGAAATGTCAGCCCAGCAGATATCACAAAATATGCTATGCTCAGCCGCTAAGATTGATGCACACTTAATGAGTACAGGTAAACTTTGCGACAATGATTTGTCTAAGCTTTCTTTAGCAATGGAGAATTTATCAGCATCGGCAATATTCATCGACGATACTCCCGGACTTGGCTTCCTTGAAATACGTGCTAAATCCAGACACCTAAAGCTGCAGCATGATATACAGTTGGTTATTATTGATGGTCTGCAATTATTGGAAGCTGGACGGGCAGTAGACAGACAACAAGATGCCTCTAAGATTCTAAGTGGCCTGAAGGCGCTGGCCGGAGAATTAAATGTACCAGTGATTGCCGTTTATCAGTTGAATCACTCAGTAGAAACACGTGAAGGATATACACCAGGAATACTAGACTTGCGGAAGTCTGGATTTATTGAGCAGGATGCTGATGTAGTTATATTATTACATAGAGAAGACTATTATGATCCAACCAAAAAACGTGGTGAAGTTAATCTTAGCATCGTAAAACAGAAAACCGGGCCTACCGGTCAAATAACTCTTAAATTTCAACAGAAATTCCTGAGATTTGAAAGCTTTTAAAATGCTATTCCACTAGATGTGGACTAAACTTTTGCTGTTATGGATAGATGCTATTTGTTTCGGACGAAGAGCATGTTTGGGAGATTGATGAAAAAAGGGAATTTTAAATGAAAATAAAGAAAGTATACATTGCAGCGCCATTGTATAGCGAAAAGGAGCAAAAAGATAATCGTGAAATAGACAAAGTATTGCAAAGAGCTGGGTATGCGACGTTTCTGCCTCAGAGAGATGGATTTGCTTACGAGGATCTCTTTAAGCAAGTACAGAATGAAGGTTATGCGTATGAAGAGGCAAGAGACATTGCATTGGGTATTATTATGCACCTTGATGTGTATCAGGTATGTGAGGGCTGTGATGCGACAGTGTTGAACTTGACCGTTCGCAATCCCGGAGAAGGCACAATAACGGAGAGTGCACTGTGTTTTAGAAGTGAGCGCCCTCTGGTGTTATATAAAGGCAACAATCCTTCTTTCGTTCTTGAAAACCATAGCCCACTGCTTACCGGGCAGACCAGATTTAGCATTGTTGATAAAGTAGAAGAAATTCCGAGGAAGTTGAAACAACTTGAAATGGAAGTTGAGTCGAATTACTCTAGAACAATGAGCATTGCAAAAGAGTTATTTAAGGATTACGATCCGAAAAATAAAGATATTAGACTTCTAGCAAGGTCAGGAAAAGAGATATTTTGACGATTTCTCCGATTCATTAAACCTTATAGACTAATGATCGTGTAAATCTGACAATAATCATTTGTTTATTAAATGCAGTTAGACTAGAATCTTTCTGATAACTTATTTAACATTATCCTAACTGTTTTGAATCTATGAATATGAATAGTCTACTTATTCCTTTGCATAAATTGGCGAGAAGGCAAGATGAAAATTTTCTGACCGAAATATTTGTTTTCCTTCTAAATTATTACGTTCAGAATGAACCAGAATCAGCAATTTGGTTAATAAAATTAATTACAGACAAAGAGCTTGATCTATCAGAAAATGATTTACAGGTTCTCAGCGTAGAAGCCCAGCATCATACTCCAATAGGTATTCCAGATATAAAAATAGAAACACCAAACTTTATTTGTTTTATAGAGGTTAAGGTAGATGCAGATTTCGATCTGAAGCAATTGTCAACTTATAAGGAGTACTTGCAAGAAAAATACAAAAAGAAGTCTATGCTTATTACTCTGACAAAAAATACATGTGAGGAACACAAAGCGGACATAGTCCCTGATTTTGGATTTAGGTGGCGTCAGTTATCAGATTGGCTAGATAATTTGATGCCAAATGTCAAAAGCGGTGGAAGAGGATTTCCAAGTTTCAAAAAAGAAGTTAGTGTATTTATAGCTCAACAATATATCCAATTGTTAAAGAATAAGGGAGTTGCTATGGAAAAAATAAATTGGCAGTTAGTTGAAGGGTTGCGTGAATTTAGAAATATTTTAGATATGATAAGAGAAGCCATAGGTCCTAATAGGGTGAAGGCTGGCATGAGCGTAGGGCAGGAACGTGCGGGGTATTATGAAAAGAACAAGAAATTCTTCGTTGGTATATATATGAATCAACCAGAGGAAATGGTATTCATAACACAGGAGGTAGAGTTTTGCGATAATGAACCGGAGCAGAAAGCCACAGCTATTGGCATTGGTATTTCTGAATATGGTAGCAGTGGCAAATGGAGGTACTGGAAGAACACTATTGACTTGACATCAGAGGATGTGTACTTTTTCTCACGATCAAAAACCAGTCAATTAGAATATTTGGTAGATTTTATTAATAAGAGCTTAGATTTTGTGGATAAAATTATAAAACCATAACAATTCATATCCCATATGGCAAACTAAGGAAGGTGGCAAAATGCTTAAACTAGCCCCAAACCACATCTCAGCAGTAATATACTTTTAATTCAGTTGAAGGAGAATGGAAGTGAAAATTGAAGAAATGTATGAAAATGTCTTTCTTGTTGAAAAAAAATCTAGTAATTCACCATCAGAATTAAAAGAAACATTTCCTGGAAAAAAGGTGTGCATTTGTGATTTTTATATTGAAGATAGTGAATATGGTGATATTGACGAGAATGGAGTTACGAAATATTGTGATTTATTCATAGTCGATCATCATGCTCCTGTTTCTTACATGAGGAAGCACATATCAAGTGCTGTAATTGCAAGTAAATATGTTTCAGCCAATGGCCCGCTGGGTGATGAGTATGTAATTGTGATTAATCACACTGATACAGACTCACTCCTTTCAGCGCTATTGATGAGTGGAAAAATAGAGCCAAATATCGAATATGAGAAGGCGGCAATTGCAGCTGATCATACAGGTGAAGAAAATATAATCAGCGATTTATTACAATCATTAGAAGATAGCAGAGAACTAAAAACTTCTATTGAAGAACTACTAAGTCCTACGAAAGATCTAGAAATTACAAAAGAGCGACATTTGATTAGGAGCAAGTTGAAAGAACTCGTTCCTGATTTCACAGTGAATAATGGTATAGCATCCATAACCATGGACAAGAAAATTGATGCTGGTTTGCTTCCAGGCCTTTTCCCTAACGTAAAAGCAATAATGGTTGCGTCGCCAATGCCAGATGGAAGTAAGGGAAAATGGAGGATACGTGTAAGGCTAGGCAGCTCAAGTGAAAATATAGAACTTAATAAATTAAATTTACCAGATACAGGTGGTCGGTGGAATGCAATTTCTACTTCTCGAAATGGCGGAACAAATACCGAACCAGAGGACTATTTAAAAATGTTGAGCGATAAATTCAATCAGCATCAGAATAAAGACGATAGATAGTAATTGCTGTAAGTTCGCTTCTTCTTTAAGAAAACTCTCAAGAGTAGATTCAACATTTTTCCTTTAACCATGACCTATCCCCATTGTTTATGCCATATTCACTAGCCAGTTCATTATCATTAGGGCTGTAATGATTCCCAAGCTTATACTGTGCATCAGCATCACCCTGATTATTCTAGCACTTGATGTTATCTGTTGCAATATTGATATATTGGGATGTGGTTAAATCCTTTCTGACGGAATACCAACCGAATTGTAAAATTATAAAATTATTAATCCTGCGACATAGTGTTGTCGCATTGTCATGTTACTGTATTCCTTAATTTAACTTTAGAAAGATAATCAGCTAACCAAGAAATTAAAATCGAGGAAGATAATACAAACATCAAAACATGAATATTGAAAATCGTATTAAAAAGATAATATGGGAGTGTTTCGAATCAAATTCTGAATATGGTCTAGATCTTGATGGATATGTGAGCAAGCCAGAATATAATCTAAATTCTGGCATAAAAATGGAAGATTTTCAGGAAGATTTTGAAAGGAGCAGCGGAAATGAACTTTATAAGAAATTTCGTGCTGCTCACTCTTCTTGTGCGCTTGCAGTGAATACATTTGCTCGTTGGAAAAGCGACCCTTTTTCGCTGAATATTTCCGGTAACACAAGATTTAATACATTGACGTTTGAAGGAAAGTGTAGTACTGGCCTTGGAGGAACATCACCGAATTTAGATCTTTTATTAACAAATGATGAAAATATTATAGGTATTGAATCAAAATTCACAGAGTATCTTAAACCAAAAAAACCTCATTTTTCCGGTAGTTACCAACGGGCAAATCTGCCTCAAACAGAAGATCAGTGGTGGAGCCTATTAGAAAAAGTCAGAGATGGAAATCCTCAGTACTTAGATACCGCACAATTAATTAAGCACTATCTTGGCCTGCGCTGTCTGAATAACAATGAAGGTTTTGCAAACCATAAAATCACTCTGTTTTATCTATTTTGGGAACCTGTTAACTGGGGTGATTTTGACGTATTTAAAAACCATCGAGAGGAAATAGAGAATTTTGCCAATCAAGTCAAAGGATCTGCAGTAAAGTTTGTTGCTAAGAGCTATCCCGAACTATGGATAGAATGGGATAATCAAAAGGACATTTCAGATCATGCTGCAAATTTAAGAAGCCGTTATAGTTTGTCAATTTAGGGATGATAGGGAGGGTTCAAATCAGCATTATTTATGGCTTTTAAACTATAGCGCTTCTATTCTAATCTCATCATTAATATTTTTCTTATCAGAAGCAGGAATCTTCACTTTTTTTAATCCTTTATGTGTCTTCACTATATAGTGATTGTCAACAATTCCTATAATTCTATACATATCATGATTGTTTAAATCCTCGGATGTTTTAATAGGGTCCTCAAGAATCCTTTTTACTATTTCTTGCTGTGGATCTGAACTAGGACTTTTACCCATACCAAGAATCACATTCAAAAAAACAAATTTAAACATCACTCCTGCAAGACTGATAATTACAACAAACATAATTATATATTTCAGCACTGCACTATTAATCTTTTCAGCTTCTTTCTCTATCATTGATCTGTACAAACTGAAGACTTTATTGTCTTTTTTTATTCGCTTAGTCTTGTAGCAATCCTTACCGGCATAAAATTTATATGTAAAGAGATTTCCAATAGTCTTAGTTCTTTGTACTGCAACTATATGGTACTCTGCTAAAGACCTTAATTCTTTTGCAAGGCATTGTGTGTCCTGTGTAATCAAATAAATATCAATTCCCATATGTCTACTCGTTTGAAAAAATGTAAAGACATGGCGGTCTTTATAGGTCCTATGAAAAAGATCATGTGACTGTGCTTCATCGATAATATAAATAACGTTAAAGTTCTCACAAAACATTTCCTGATATTCAACAGTAAAAAAAGGGTTTAAACCTCCGGCTTCTTCAATAGCAAGATTCAAATCATACCCAAGTTTCATTTTCTTAATATTTGTGTAAACTTTTATTTCAAGATCACTGTTCTTAGGAACCCATGAATCTGTAATATCACACCATCTGAACCATGATCTAAATACATGATTAACTGCATAATATGTTTTACCGGAACCAATCTTTCCTTCAATAATTCTAATAGCCATTTTTAAGCCTTTCTTATATATTTGATCTTCTGCCTTTTAAAGTCACTTTCTTTATTTAATACATCGACAGACAGCAATAATATTAATTCTGTTTTTGTCTTAACATTATCTTCCGATCTAAATATTTTTCCTAAATACGGTATATCTCCAAGTAACGGAATCTTTTTGATTCTATTTTCCTCTACAGTCTCCATAATACCACCTATATATATCTGCTGACCATCATTGATAAGAGTACTCATTTGAATAACTTTTGTTGTAAATGAAGGAGATTCTATTAATGGATTTACTACAGGAGTTGCTACATCACTAATCTCCTGACTCAACTCCAACTTAACAATATTATTTTCTTCAACGTCAACTTTAACTTTTAATATTACACCGACATCTCTATATACAATTGTTTCCGATGCTAAACCATTTGCTGAAACTGTAGTTCCTGTTTTAATCGGTTCTTCACGACCTATTTTAATAGTTGATTGCTTGCCATCCTGAACCAACACATTAGGTTTAGACAATATCTCTACTTTGCTTTCTGATCTTAACAGCGTTACAAATGAATCAAAGTCACGATGAAACGTAAAAGCCTTTATACCATCACCAATAACACTACCACCACCTGTCACGACACCAGAGGGCAATAAAGATACATTCCCACCACGATCAAGATTTTTACGTATAAAATACTCTACACCGTATTTTAATCCGTTAGTTAGGGTCACTTCCATGATTGTAAATTCAACAAGAACCTGTTTGGGCCGTGTATCAACCTTTTTAATAACTTCTCTTACTTTTTTGTAATCTTCAACGCCAGATTTAATTACAATCATATTTACATCTCTATGCGCTGTTATCTCAAGTTCTGAAAATACATCTTTTAGCAATGCTACAACATTTCCAGCAGATTCATATTGCAGATGATATACATAAACATTGTTCGAATCATCAGGTAGCGTTCTAATACTTATATCTTCTAACTCTTCAATACTGTATATCCTGTACAAAACACCATCTTTTGTAATTTCATATCCGTTACTATTAACAATAGTACGTACCATTTTTACTATCTCTTTTCTCTTATACTTCCCTTTTATCTCAATATCTACAGAACCAGACAGATCACCAACCACTACAAAGTTCTCTTTGACAATTCCCATTAAAAGACTAACCACATCTTTCAGATCTACCTGGTCAAATTGTATATCAACATCAATGCCTCCTTTTTTAAGTTCTGCTTTTGCCTTACCATCTTTAACTTTCCATTGCCACCTTTCAGTTTTTTTTGTTTTAGCAGTATTTGTAAAAAGTTTTTTTACCGGTTTCTTGTTCAAGAGAGTACATCCCGGAGCAAAAAAACATATTACCAATACTAAGATTACTATTTTTCTAAGCATTTCAGGAGTGTCCTTATCAGTGAGGAAATTTCCTTTAGTTAAAAATTGCATGCCAAATGTAAAGCTTTTTGGTCATGCATTATAAACTTCTGGAAACAAGTTGATTTTAAAGCATTCATAAAAAACCCAAAACAAAAGGATTTGTGATTTTTGTTCCGGTTTT
>Ga0257124_1001640_pt1 | contig 15337 bp, 14 predicted proteins | sample SI106_150metaG_FD_190154 | JGI IMG/M metagenome (GOLD analysis project Ga0257124, IMG submission 190154) | Marine microbial communities from Saanich Inlet, British Columbia, Canada - SI106_150 | ecosystem: Environmental > Aquatic > Marine > Inlet | place: Canada: British Columbia | collected...
AAAAGATGTTTAATTTACACTTAAAAGAATGTGAATTTAGATTTAATAATCGCAAGCAAAATATTTATAGAATTTTGCTTGCGATTTTTAGAAAAGAGCCTCTAAAGTTATCTTGACCCTAGATTATAATCATAATCTGTATGATTTCTGTTTAGATGAGATTTGAGTAAAAAAAGGTAAATATTGTGAATGAGAACATATTAATTGTAGATGTATTATTTAATACAAAAAAAGGTGTTGTAAATAAAGATGTGAATTCTGGTCTAGGAACTAGAACATTAATCGGAAAGAGCTTTAGAGCTAAAATTTTAGAAAAAATGAAACGCAAGGGGGTTGATATGCCACTAATTGAGATAGCTTATATCTCATCCTTGTTAAAACAGCACGGAAATAATACTTATTATATAAAAATTCAATCAGAAGGTGAATTTGAAAAACTTGAGAAAGAGATTATAAGTCAGAATATTTCAACATTATTATTTTTTCCAGCATTAGTAGCTTATAAAGACGATTTATTGATAGCTAAATTAATAAAATCTAAATTTGAGAATATTATAATTGGAGTCATGGGCGCCATGGCAACTCATAAGCCGGTAGAGTTAATAGATTCGAAAGTTGTTGACTGGGTTATTAAGGGAGATTCTGAAAATTATTTTCTCAAATCAGATATTTCAGATATTAATTCACAAAGTGGTATTGTTGTTGTGGATGATAAGGTAAAAAATTTGGATGACTTGCCATTTCCAGACTGGGCAGTGTTTGGAAAAAAACTAGATTTTTCATATAAACCTATGCTGTCTAGAACGCCATTCCTACCAATATTGGGCTCTAAAGGGTGTCCTATGTCGTGTAAATATTATTGTCCATATCCTGCCACTCAGGGCGCTAAGTACAGAAGAAGATCAGTTGAGTCTCTGATTAGTGAAATTAAGTATCTTAAAGATAAATTTTCAGTTAAGTCAATTTTATTCCGTGATCCGTACTTCTCTTTAGATAATCGTAGAACTATAGCCCTTGCGAAGGCTTTAATAGATGAAGATATTAATATTTTATGGGGGTGTGAAACACGTTTAGATTCGTTATCAGAAGAAAACCTTACTCTTTTATATAAAGCTGGCTTAAGATCCATTAATATTGGTCTTGAAACTAATGATAAGTTTGTGCTTGAAAGTAATAAACGGAATGGGGTTGATCTTACTAGAGATGAGAAATTAATAGATTTTAGTTACAATTTGGGGATTAAGATTAATGCGTTCTTTATAATTGGGTTCAACGAAGATACAAGAAAAACAGTATTAAATATGATTCAGTATGCAAAGTCCCTTAACCTTTATGCTGCGCAATTTACAGTTAATACACCACTGCCTGGTACTGAGTACTATAAGGATATGTCATCACAAATTATTGATAATAATTTGGAGAACTTTGATAACAATACATTGGTGTTCAAGCACAAGAATCTCTCTAAAGAGGATATTGAACAATTAAAAGAAAAAGCGTTTGTTGATTATTATTTTAGGTTTGGTTTTATTCGTAAATATATAAGATGGACAATAAGAGATCTATTCTTTTAACTGGTGCCTCTGGCTTTATCGGGAGTCATATATTAGATAAGTTGCAATCTAAGTGTAATTTATTCATTCTTGAGAGCAGTAGATCTAACAATGTCAAACTAACATCAGATATTAGAGTGGTGTCTTTAGATGGCATAGAATCAATTGATAATATCTCTGACATTATACATTGTGCAGGAGCTATTAAAGGCGGCAAGAGACATTTATACGAAGTAAATGTTTTACTGACAAAGAATTTACTTTTAAAAAACAAATTACGAAAAGCGCGCTTTATTTATATATCATCTATTAATACCCAAACACGATTACATTCTGAATACGATAAAACAAAAAAAGAAGCAGAAGATTTAATATTGAGTTGTGATTATAGTACTGTAATCATAAGACCTTCTTATGTCTTTTCTTCTGATGAGGAGCCCAATATAAAGCCAATAGATTATTTCTTTAATTTCTTTGGTTTCTTTGGTTTTTTCCCTATTTTGCACTATAACAGTCGTTTACAGCCGTTAGAGGTTAATGAACTTGCAGAATTTGTTTTTGACTTGGTTTTCTTTGAAGAAAAATATCATGCATCTATTTTCGAAATAGCAGGGCCGAAGAAAATAAGTGTCTGGGATATGTTAATGTCTTATACTAGGTCAAAGGGTTATAATATAAAACCATTTCTACTACCAAGATTTATCGGAATCTTTCTAAATATGGCCTCTAATCGAAAGCTTGAAATATTCTTTCAAGACAAGGTACTCTCTCCCGAAAATAAAAATGACGTAGAAAGTATTACATGTAATATAAGCCAACCTTTTTTAAAAAAATATTAGGATATTAAATTGAATAATAAAAATGTACTCAACTATATATTTGGTAATGGCGTATTGTCATCATTACCATTAATCATTAGTGATAGGCGAAAAGACAGTGGAAAGATAGTTATATATTTTATGGATATCTTTTTTAAAGACAATAGTACAGTGCTAGGTAAAATGCAAATTCAAAGTGAAGATGTATTAATTTTTCAAGATACGACAGAAGAGCCTACTACTCAGTATATAAATAAGTTAACTGCGCGTTTGGCGACATATGGGAAGGATAACATATGTGCAATTATCGGCATGGGCGGCGGCGTTACTATGGATGTCGCTAAAGCAGTATCCAACCTATTAACTAATGCTGGCAATGCAGAAGATTACCAGGGTTGGGATCTTGTTAAGAATCCTGGAGTATATAAAATTGCAATTCCTACACTTTCTGGAACTGGGGCAGAGGCAACCAGGACCTGTGTAATGACTAATAAAGATACTGGATTAAAATTAGGAATGAATAGTGATTTTACAGTTTTTGATCAAATTATAATGGACCCAGAGTTGACAAAAACTGTATCAAGAAACCAATATTTTTATACTGGTATGGATGCTTATATTCATTGTATTGAGGCTTTAAACGGATCGCATAGAAACGCAATTGGAGATGCGTATTCAAGTCAGACAATAAAGCTGTGTAAAGAAGTATTTTCAAGCAATGGCATGATGTCTGATGAAAATCGTTCAAAAATGATGGTCGCTTCATATTTAGGCGGTTGCGCTATTGCTACCAGTTATGTTGGAATAGTTCATCCGTTTTCTGCTGGATTGAGTGTTGTTCTTGGAATTCATCATTGTATTGCAAATTGTATTGTAATGCGTGCAATGGAGGAGTTCTATCCGAATGAATTCTATGAATTTTGGAAAATGGTCGATCAACAGAGTATTGAGATTCCAGAGGGGATCTGTAAGAATCTTGGTGATGAGCAATATGACAAGCTCTATACCTCAACAATCATTCATGAAAAGCCACTCAAAAATGCATTGGGACAAGAGTTTAAAAAAATTCTCACTAAAGAAAAAGTTAGAAAAATATTTAGCAAGATGTGACCATGGAATACAAAATTTCCTTTAGTGGTCGAGCCCATACTTATACAGATGATGAAATAAAAACTGTTGTTAAAGCAATGAAATCTGCCGTACCCCTAACACAGGGCCAATACCAGCAACAATTTCAAGAAAAATTTTGTCAATATACGGGTGCAAAGTACGCTTTTGCATTGAATAATGCCACTGCTGCATTAGAAATTTCTGCTCAACTATGCCAGTTTAAAAAAGGTGATGAAGTGATTATTCCTGCACATACTTTTACCGCCTCTGCTTATCCATTTCTGAAAAAAGGAGCAAAAATTACATGGGCAGATATTGACTTAAAAACCAGAGTAGTGACTGCTGAAACTATTGAATGTTGTATTACACCAAAGACAGTGGCCATAGTCATAGTGCACTTATATGGCTATGGAGTGGAAATGCTATCAATTATGGAAGTTGCGAAAAAACACAATCTTTTGGTTATTGAGGATGCTGCCCAAGCACTTGGCGTGGAGGTTGAAGGTAAGATGGCAGGTACTTTCGGTGATTTTGGCATCTACTCATTCCAATCTCATAAAAATATCACAACTTTAGGAGAGGGAGGGATGTTAATTGTTAAAGATGATAAAATTTCAAAAATAATCCCAATGCTACGCCATAATGGACATTGTACTTTTGATTACGAGCAAGAGTACTATTGGAGTCCAGCCATGGGCAATGTTGACTTCCCAGAACTAAATAGAGAGCCTCTTTGGCCTAACAATTATTGTCTAGGAGAAGTGGAATGCGCATTGGGCGCTAAGTTGCTAGATCGCATTAATCAAATAAATATTGAAAAACGTCAGCGTGCTATGAAATTTATAGACGCGCTGGCCGATTTCTCAGAATTGGAATTTCATCGTGTAGATACAACACAACACAACTACCATTTACTGGTTGCACGAATCACTAATGGTAAACGTGATCAGTTTATTAAGAAAATGGCAAATGAAGAAGGTATCCAGTGCATTGTCCAATACTATCCATTGTACCGCTATGATTTATATAAGAAAGCCAATCAAGGGAAAGCAAACTGCCCTAACACAGATAAGTTTTTTGATAATATGATATCTTTCCCATTTCACCATATGATGAGTGAAACAGATTTTGACAGGATGATAGAAGCAAGCAGGAGAGTATTAGTTAATTTGATATGAATAAAGTAAGTTTTATAGTTCTCATTCCTGCGTTAAAAAAGACTGTCGCTTTCCAGGATGATTTAGTCAAAAAGATTGCAGGTGTTACACTAGTTCAACGGGCAATTAATAAAGCTCAGGAATTAAAGGTTGCGAAACAAAATATTCACTTGCTTACAGACTCAGAAGAGATTCGTCTAATCGCTGAACGGAATGGTATTGGGGTTTATTGGGACCCGAGTTTAGTTTTACATACCCCAATCATCCATAGTAAACTTGACCGCTATCTACATAGTGCAACAAAACAAAGTGAGTTTATATTATTTTTATCGCCTTACGCACCGCTATTATCTATAGGATTACTTAAACAGGCAATTAAGGCGCTTAATGAGAGTCAAAAAGATATCCTGAAGCCGGTAAAAGTGGTGCAACGCCAATTATTTGATGCTAACGAGATTAGTGTAATTGAGAGTACTGTTGGAGTTTCACAAGAAAATCATCGAGTAGAGTCTAAGGCTTTTACAATTATGAGAAGCCATGTGATCTTTAATAGAAGTGAGAATAATCTAAAACTATTAACATGGGAAGTTGAACATGATCTTATGGAAATTGACTCATTCCAAGATTGGTGGGTTTGTGAAAAACTATTGAATAGAAGGAAGATAATTTTTCGTGTAATTGGAAACGAAAAAGTCGGAATGGGCCATATTTACCGTTCCCTCTCTTTAGCTCACGAAATTACAGATCACGAAATTCTCTTTGTTAGTGATACTGAAAACACGATTGCCGTTAATAAACTAGTGAGCTATGATTATTGGCTTGAGATTTATAAACCTGACAAAATTATTGAAAAAATTATAAAGTTAAAGCCAGACATGGTTATAAATGATATTCTTTCAACTACGAAACAGGATGTCTTATCACTTCAACGACATGGAATCAAAGTGGTAAATTTTGAAGATCTTGGTGAAGGGGCGTCATTAGCCGATCTGACTATCAATGAACTCTATGATGAGCCACAGATTAATGGTCAAAATATTCTCTGGGGACATAATTACTTCTTCGTTCGTGATGAATTTTATGATGCCAAACCACATAGATTTAATAAAAATGTGAACAGTGTTCTACTTACTTTTGGTGGGGTTGATCAGCATAATTTGTCTCTTAAAGTTTATAATGAGATTAAGGATTTTTGTCAAAAAAGAAAAATACACATTAAAATCGTGGCAGGCTCCAGTTTTCTTGAATATGAGACGTTAGCTAGTAATTTAAAAGGGAAACAAGGTGTGACACTGACTCAAGCTACAGATGTAATCTCAAGCATCATGGAGACAACTCAGTTGTCTATCGTTTCAAATGGACGAACGATTTATGAATTGGTACATATGAACATCCCCTCTATTGTTATTTCACAGCATGAGCGGGAAGAAACTCATAGTTTCGCATGTGAAGAAAATGGGTTTATCCCATTGGGAATTTATGAACATGGAAATACAGAGAAGGAAGTACTAATTGCTTTGGAAAAAATAGTGAATGATGAAACTTATAGGCATAAATTGTTCGATAATATGAAACCATTTCGATTTAATGCAAATAAACAGCGTGTGTTAAGAAAGATGTTTACTCTCTTGGATCAACCATTACATGCAGGTGGGGAAAATTGAGTACTATTGCCATTATTCAAGCGCGTATGGGGGCAACACGACTTCCGAATAAGATGTTATTACATCTTAACGGCTATGCTGTAGTGGAGTGGGTCTATTATCGGGTAAAACAATCTAAAAGGGTAAATCAGATTATTTTTGCATTGCCGGATACAAAGCAGAATAATATACTTGCTTGGTTTTTAGAATCTATTGGTGCTACAGTCTTTAGAGGAAGTGAAAATGATCTAGTTGATCGTTATTATCAAGCTGCAAAAAATGTATCAGCGGATGAAATTGTTCGAGTATGTGCTGATAACCCACTTATTTGTGCAAGTGAGATTGATCGTTTGATAAATTTTTTCCACCAAACTTCATGTGACTATGCCTATAATCATATTCCCAAAAACAACCAATATCCTGATGGATTAGGCGCTGAAATTTGTAAAATGGAATTATTGGAAGAAATTCATATAAATTCAAGAAAGACAAAACATAGAGAGCATCTTTTCAATTATATTTGGGATAATGAGGAACGATACATAATTAAGACATTTAATCCTCCAGAATATCTTACCTCCCCTGATTTAAAATTAGATATAGATAGGATTGAAGATTTTCAACAATTGCTGACTAAAAACTATAGAATTGACATGAGTGCTGAAGAGATTGTTAATTTGGCAAAAGAAAATAAATAAATATACACAGAAGCTAAAAATGAAAATATTTGATATATTTAACAGCAACTTATGTCGTAATGATTTGGTTAGAACTCCTTATATTATTGCGGAGGCAGGGGTAAACCACGAAAGTGATATGAATATCGCATATCGGTTGATTGATGAAGCTAGAGAAGGCGGTGCAGATGCTATCAAGTTTCAAACCTACAAAGCAAATACTCTTGCATCAAAGAATTCACCTTCTTACTGGGATACGACAAAAGAGCCTACGAATAGTCAATACAAGCTTTTTCAAAAATATGATAAATTTTGGAAAAAGGAGTTTGAACAACTTAAATCTTATTGTGATCAAGTCGGCATAGAATTTATGAGCACGCCATTTGATGTAGAATCAGCAAATTTCTTGAACGATATGATGGATGTGTTTAAGATTTCATCATCTGATATTACTAACAAACCATTTATTGAGCATATCAGTACTTTCGGAAAACCAATCATTCTTTCTACTGGCGCATCTTATCTGCACGAAATACAAGAGGCTGTTGAGTGGATCGATGCCAAGCAGATTCCAGTTTCGCTACTTCATTGTATCCTTAACTACCCTACAAATGACCACAACGCACATTTGGGTATGATCAAAGATTTACAGATAAAATTCCCAGATAAAATTATTGGTTACTCGGATCATACTTTGCCAAACGATATGAAAGTGCTTGAGATGGCTACACTACTTGGAGCATCCATTCTTGAAAAACATTTCACTCATGATAAAACATTGGAAGGTAATGATCATTATCATGCGATGGATAAGGAGGATCTCAAGCAGTTCAAACTGAATATGGAGCGCGTATTTAATATTATCGGAGATCAGAAAAAACATCCTCTTTCTACAGAATCACCAGCCAGGAAGAATGCTCGTCGTAGTCTAGTAGCCAGTAAGGATATACCTTTAGGTGCAAACATCACACTTAATGATCTTACTTGGAAACGACCAGCGCATGGTATAAGTCCAAAATTTATAAAGGATATAATTGGAAGGCAAACAGTGAGAAAAATTAAAGAAGATGAAAGTATGCAATGGAGTATGCTCCTATGACTATTTTCAAATTAAATTACATTAAAAAGAACAAATGTCATATAAATTGATAGATTTACATAGCAAGGAAAAAACTCTGGTTGATCGCGAATCATCTAAGTATTGGAATGACGAAACTCTAGAAAAGAATAAGGCTTTCAATGTAATAGATCTTGGTTTTGATAAAATTGAAGCTAGTGATAAGTATAAGGCGCTTTTAGACTCCATGATTCAAATTAATCACAAGCATGGTATCAAAATTAAAAATGCAAAGATACTTTCTATAGCTAGTGGCAGCTGCTGGGTTGAAAGCCAGTTATTCAAAGATAGTCATTTTAAAAGTTTAACTAATGTTGATATTTCTCAACATAGGATACATAAGTTAGCACCATTTACGATGGATCATTATGGTGTACATGGCGATGTAAGTTTTTTACACGGAAGTGTGTTTGATATGGATGTGTTAGAAGGTGAATTTGATATTATTTTAATGTCGCAGGCATTTCATCATATGGAAGAACCCATTCGTTTATTAAGATCTCTGAAGAAGATGTTAACTAAAGGTGGCTGTATTATTATTGCAGGTGAGCACTTTTATACAAATTATGAATATCATAAACGAGCTATTAAACACTTTGTGAAGTATTTAATAAATTGGAAAAATTATAGGAAACTGCGTAACTTCTATCCATCTTGGCAAGATCTATTTCAACCTGATTATGATAAGGGTGATATTCATTGGTCTTCATCTGAATATGAGTTTTTATTCAGAAAAGCAGGATTTTTTAGATATCATCATGATGTTCACAGTAGTCGTCTATTCCAGTCTTTTATTCTAAAACGTGATGAGAATTATGCTTAATAAAAACCTATTCAATGATAATGAAGTTGCACTTGGCTCGTGGATAACTTTAGCACATCCTGCAGTTGCAGAGATTATGGCAAATGCTGGTTTTGATTGGCTTGCTATTGATTTAGAGCATAGTGTTATAACTATTCGTGAAGCTGAAGAGCTGATTAGAGTAATAGAATTATCAAATGTAGTCCCTTTGGTTCGGTTAACATCAAATAATTCAGACTTAATTAAGCGTGTTATGGATGCAGGGGCACATGGAATTATTGTACCTATGGTTAATTCAGCATTGGATGCTGAAATGGCAGTTCAGTCTATAAAATATCCCCCTGCAGGTAGACGCGGTGTCGGACTGGCTCGAGCACAGAGATATGGTGCTGATTTTGAAGCTTACAAAAAATGGCAGGTTAATGGTTCAATTGTAATAGTTCAGATTGAGCATATTGATGCTGTAAATAATTTCAGAGATATATTATCAGTTCCTGGTGTTGATGGATTCATTGTTGGGCCATACGATCTTACTAGCTCTATGGGAATTCCAGGTGAATTCTCTAACTCAAAATATTTAGACGTTATAGAAAGGATTGGAAAAATTGCTAATAATATGGGAGTCACAGGCGGTGTTCACATAATAGAACCTGATACTAAGGAACTCGCACAAAGAATTGATGAAGGTTATAAGTTCATAGCATATAGTTTAGATATTAGAATGTTAGATTATTCATGTCGATCCGCACTTGAAAGTATTAAATAGGATAGATAAATCAATGAAAGCAGTAGCAATTATCCCAGCACGTATGGAGTCTTCAAGATTTCCAGGAAAGCCTCTAGCACAAATTCATGGCATGCCGATGATTGGGCATTGTTATTATCGTACTAGGATGTGTAGTGATTTGATTGACACCTATGTGGCAACTTGTAATCAGGAAATTGTAGACTACATTGAGTCAATTGGTGGCAAGGCTATTATGACCAAGTCGACTCATGAGCGAGCTACAGATCGAACTGCAGAGGCTATGATAAAAATAGAACAAGAGTTGGGGTATGACTTGGATGTTGTTGTTATGGTTCAAGGAGATGAGCCAATGACAACACCTAGTATGATAACCCTTGCATTGCAACCATTTTATCAAGATAGTTCGGTTAATGTCGTTAACTTAATGAAGGAGATGGATACTTATGAGGAGTTTGAGGATGCTAACGAGGTGAAGGTGGTAGTGGATAAAAATGGCGATGCAATTTATTTTTCAAGAGAACCTATCCCATCAAGAAAAAAAGGAATTATTGATGGTCCAATGCTTAAACAGGTTTGTATTATCCCTTTCAGAAGAGAATATTTATTAAAATTCAATGATATGGAAGAAACAGAGTTAGAGAGAATTGAATCCGTGGACATGCTAAGAATTATTGAAAATGGAGGTAAAGTGAGAATGGTTTATTCTGATACTCCTTCCTTTAGTGTAGATACAGAGGCAGATTTAAAAAATGTAGTTTCTAAAATGACCAATGATAAATTAATGAATACCTACTTGATTAAGTAATATATACCGCTATTTTTTCTTAAATAATGTCGAAGTTTTCTACAGAGTTTTTTAGTACTCATATCGCGAATGATAATAAGAATACCCTTGGAATATACAATGATCTTGTATTAGCGTACAAGACATCGGTGCTTAGTTATCCGGCAGAAAAAAATATACTAGGTGTTTACTTTATTGATATCCTTAAGTTACTGACCCAGTCATTTTTTAAGAAAAAAGAATTGGAACTTGGCATTGAACCAAGTCATAAATATGTGAATCGCAGTCTAGAAGCATGGCCCTATATTGGTTACGATGATATTAGAGATGGTTGTGACATTAAGCTAAAGAGATTTGGAAGAGGTAGTTCAATTACTCAAAGCAATTTGAAATCACTCCTTCAGTTTGCGGTTAATACACAATATTTTTTTGGTCGAAACCCCTCGATAAAACTATCAGTAGTAACACCTAGAATTGATAACGGGTCAAATCTTCTATGGCGACAAACACCAGATATAATGACGAATTTAGTCAATGTAAAGTCGGGTTGGTTTTCAGTCCCCCAACTTGGCGATCAACTTGAACTATTGAAAAATTTAGTTGTTGAAATTATGGAAAAAAATCATCACCCTATTTCACCTAAGTTAATAACCAGTCTGTTAGAAAATCATATTAAAGCAGATTGTTCTGAAGGAGAATTAAATGTCCAATTTAAAGGCGATATTTTATTGCTCAGCTCTGGAGTAGAGATCCAGAATAGAATGTTGGCGATAGCTGCGATTCAGCAAGGATTACCAGTGGTAAATATTATGCATGGTGAGGCTTATGGTGTATGTGACGAACCAATATTTTCAGAGTTCGGTGAACAAATGTACTCTAGCGCCATCTTGGGTTATGGTGACAGGGTTCTTTCTGCACAAGATACATATAAATTTGGTATGAAGGATCATGTTAAATATATAAAAAGTAATGGAGTCAACGCTCTACGTCATTATAAGCCTGAATTTTCAGGAATTGGGCATAATCCAACAAAAGTAAACTATTTTTATTATCCGACTACCATGAGCGGGGCTACTCATCGATATGGGCCGTACAGGGACACCGCTGATAGTTTATATTTATTATGGCAGAAGTCCCTATTTAGTGTATTTGGTGATTTAATCAAAATTAAAACCCACCCTAAAGAAAAATATAAAATGAGTTTTTCATTTTCGGAGACAAAAATAGTAAGTGGATCATTTGACGATTTACTTGATGAGATTGATGTGTTTGTGTTTGATTATATTGGTACAGCATTTAATGAAGCATGCGCAACAAGTAAGCCTATTATATATTTTGATCTAGGTATAAGAAATATTAATTCTGAGGCGTTGATTTCAATTAAAGAACGAACAATATATTTTGACATAAAAGATGGTATGCCGACTTTAAAAGAGATACAAGAACATCTTATTTTCGGAAAAAAAGAAAATATGTATACGGATAAATACTCACTTTGTGGTGGTAATAAATCCAGAGCAAAGTCTTTATCTGAGGGCATTAAAGAGCTTAAGTGATAATTAATAGAAATACTATGACAATTAAACTATCCCCATTGCCTCTTTATTGGTCTGCATTAGAAAAAAATATGCCCGATCAAATGGTAGAATCTTCAATGATTTTACGCAACGGTAAGTTAATAATTAATGATTGCGAAATAAATATTGATTCACAGATTAATATATTAGCTTACGGTAAAGCAAGTAGATTGATGTATACTACAGCTCGAAAAGTTATAGGGGAACAACTCTTTGGTCGTGGTTTGTTGATAACTCATGAGAATCCGGTTCAAATCAGAATGGATAATACCAAAGAAATGGTATTAAGGTCGAGCCATCCATTTATTACGAATTTGAGTCAGATTGCCGGTAAACAAGCGAAAGAGTTTGTTGAAAGTAGTAAGAAGAATGATATTTTATTAGTTCTTGTTTCTGGTGGTGGATCTGCAATGGTTGCGATGCCAATAGAAGGTCTAAATATCAAAGATAAAATTAATTTTATTACTAGTGTTATGCATATGTCGGTTCCAGAGAGGGAAGTTAATATCCTAAAGAAAGCACTCTCGAGCATTAAAGGAGGCAAGTTAGCTGAGGCAACCACAGGAAAGACTATTGTTAATTGTATTTTGTCAGATGAAAGAAATCATAAAATTTCAGCAATATCTTCAGGGATGACCGTATGCAATAAGTCAATTAATCCCATTGAAATTATGGATAAATATCATTTGTGGGATGTTGCGCCTAGTAATATTAAAAGTGTCTTAAAAGAACACGGAGAGAAGAAAAATATTGGTTGCCAGAAAAATATTATTAATCATATTGTAGGTTCTAGAGATAACCTTAGTAATTCAATTATAGATATGTCTAAGACTTATGGCTTTGATAGTGTTCATACTCTTGAAAATATGCACTCATGCACACCTGAAGATGCAGTAAAATTTTTAAGTAGCGAGTTTCAAAAAATTTATAATTCTGCCAATATTGGAAAGCATTTGGTTATTTCTACTGGAGAAATTCAGGTTAAAGTTAACAAATATTCTGGTATTAAGGGTGGTAGAAATCAGCACTTAGTGGCACTTTTTATGTTGAAGTTTAAACCGATTTTTGATTTCTATTTTGCAGCAATTGCAACAGATGGGATGGATTATTTGGATGGAGTGCATGGCGCATATTATGAAAGTGGATTGAGGAAGAAAATAGAAAGAAATCGAGATTTTATTCAGTCTAAAGTTGAAGAGTCTAATAGTTATGAGGTTCATAAGAAATTAGGGACTTTGTTAGAGGGTTCCAAAACTGGTACGAATATGTCCGATTTTTTTCTATTTTCGTTTAATAAGTTTTAAATAGTAGAGAGTATGATGAAAACAGTATTAATAGCCATTGATGAATTTGCAAAAGCATCAACGACACCAATTGAAATTTTAGAATTAGCAGGATTTAAAGTATTAATTAATGAGTCCGGATCTTCACTTGATTTTCGAAATAATTCCGATATGTACGATATGGCTGATTATATTATTGCTGGTCTTGAGTTATATCCTTCTGAATTTTTCAAAAGATTTAATAATATTGATGCAGTTTCACGTGTTGGTGTTGGTACTGACTGCATCGATTTAGGTTCTGCAACTGAGTCTGATGTAAAAATATTTATTACATCAGATAAACCATCAGTTGCAGTTGCTGAACTCTGTGTATCTAATATGATTTCTTTGTTAAGACACACTTACAGAATGAGTAACGATCTTAAGCTTAACTACTGGAACCCTATTCAAGGAAGAGAGCTTAGGAGTTGTACGGTGGGCATAGTTGGTGTAGGTAGTATAGGTAGAGAGGTTATTAAGAGAGTTCATGCATTTGGTGCCAAATTAATTGGCTATGGAAGAACATGGGATGAAGAGTTTGCTAACAAATTTGGTGTAGACAGGAGAACTTTAACAGAAGTTTTTAAGGAATCTGACATTATAACCATTCACCTTCCTTTGACCCCTGAAACCAAAGGATTAATTAGTGAAGAAGTTATCCAGTTAACTAAATCAAAAGCATTGATATTAAATACTTCACGTGCTGGCGTTATTGATAACATTGCACTTGCTAAGTCTATAAAAAGCAATAAATTGTCTGGCGCTGCAGTGGATGTCTTTGATGAAGAGCGTGATCCATATCCATATGGTGAACTAGATGAAGTAATATTAACCCCGCATATTGGCTCACATACTATAGAGACAAGAAAATCAATGGAAGAAATGGCCGCAAAAAATTTAGTAATATATGACTCACTTTCAAAGCAAACTGATGCATCAAAAATAAATGATATCCTTTCTTATATTGATAAACACAGCGTTAATTAAAAGATGAATTTAAATAATATTTCACTTAATCTTTATTCATTTGGTTATTATGCAGGATTTATAAAAGATTCTGATCGAGTTCAAGAAATCCTTGGAATTGATGGACTTGTTCAACTTGTGAAGAAACATGGTCTTGGTGGCGTCGAAATTCCTTTAGATCATTTCTATCCTATTGAGAAAATTGAGCTGGGAATAGAAAAAATAGAAAAAATTCGTTCTGATAATCTCTCAGTCTTTATTGATCTTGAGAAAATAGATGTAGATTACATCACTCGCTTACTGCCATATTTACCCTCATTGGGTATTAGCGCTGTCAGAATCAAGATGGATCAGATTGGTAAAACCATTTATGGTGGTAATAGATATGACTCCGTCACCTTTAACAGTGCCGTCAACGAATTCAAGCAGAAATTGGTGAGTTTATTACCTGTCCTGGAGAGGCATGGAGTGGCTTTGGCTATTGAGAATCATCAAGACTTTCATAGTACTGAGCTCGTGGAAATATCCCGAAATATTTCAGAGGAATTAATTGGGGTGACATGGGATATTGGAAATTCTATATCTGCAGCTGATAGTCCTGACAGTTTTTATAATACGGCAGCCCACATCATTAAGAATGTACATTTAAAGGATTATAAGATATATAAGTCAAAAGCGGGAATACGCCTAGTAAGGTGTCCTTTGGGTGATGGGTATGTTGATTACCAAGATGTTTTGAAAAAGCTAGATGTTAATGATGGCATTGTGAACATGTCTATTGAGTTGGGTGCTCAAATAACACGTGAATGTGATATTAATAATAGACATTATTGGCAGGATTTTTCAAATGTTCTGATTGATAAGAATTCCTATTTAGACTTTGTTGACCAACATGCAATCAATCATCATGATTCTTTGTCTAAATATGAACATGGACTAACGGAAGACGGTATGATTAGAAGTGAATTACAAGATATAGATCGATCCGTTAACAATTTAAAACAATGGGTCTAGATAACTTTAGAGGCATAATATCATGATAATATGCCTCTATGACAGTAAA
>Ga0257124_1001657_pt1 | contig 15224 bp, 7 predicted proteins | sample SI106_150metaG_FD_190154 | JGI IMG/M metagenome (GOLD analysis project Ga0257124, IMG submission 190154) | Marine microbial communities from Saanich Inlet, British Columbia, Canada - SI106_150 | ecosystem: Environmental > Aquatic > Marine > Inlet | place: Canada: British Columbia | collected...
TAAGAAGCAGAAACAACAGCAACAGCAGACGGGGCCTAGTAAGGCTTAGCGGAAGAGAATAAAATGGCAGGAAAGTACGATAAGAATATTAAGATTACAGTTGATGACAAAGGCTCTTTAAAACAAAAGACCAAAGACGTCAATAAGCTTAATAACGCAGTCGATAAGAACAACAAGAAATCTGGCAACCTTGATAGAAATATGAAGGGCAATGCTAAGATGTCTTCTAACGCCTCAAAAAACTTTTCTAAGCAAGCCCAAGGAATGCAAGGCGTGCTGGTTCCTGCCTACGCAGAAGTCGCAGCACGTGTATTTGCACTAACTGCTGCATATACTGCGCTTGAGAGTGCTGCAGATTACGGCATATTACAGCAAGGTCAAGCGGCATTTGCTGCTTCGACTGGTAAAAATATGGCACAAATCGCCCGTAGTATTCAAAAAGCTTCGGGGTATATGTTAGACTTCCAGTCAGCCTCCACAAGCACGGCCTTAGCTTCAACAGCAGGTCTTACGACTAAAGCTATCGTGCGAATGACTAAAGGCGCACGTGCCGCTTCCGTTGCTCTTGGTAGAAATATGACAGATTCCATGGATCGTTTGACCCGTGGTATCGTAAAAGCAGAGCCAGAGATTCTAGACGAGTTAGGTGTAATTATCCGCCTTGATAAGGTGTATAAAGATTACGCTGTATCCCTAAATAAGACCACTGCAGAATTAACTGAGATGGAGAAGCTCACCGCACGTAACAACGCTATTATGGGGCAGCTAGAGGGCAAGTTTGGAGATATAGCTGAGAGTATACCTGCGAATGCTTTCGCACAGCTTAGTTCTTCAGTTATGGACTTAGTAAGGTCTGGAGGGGCATTACTGTCTAACGTCTTCACCCCTCTTATCAGCGCATTAGCAGATGCAAAGCTCCTTTTAGTGGGACTAATGCTACTAATAGGAAAAAGTCTAATAGCTAAAGTGTTCCCTTTCTTTGATGGGATGGGGGCAAAACTAGATGCGTTCTCGGCTCGAATGAGTAAATTCAAGACGAAGATGCACGAGCTAAATAAGTCTATAGTTAAAAAGTCTGCAGGTTCCACTTTAATGGCTTTGAGAGACAATGATATAAAAGAAACCTCTAGTATACTAAAGAAGATGGGAGTCGAGGGGGGAACCTTGGGCGGAAAATTCTTCGCTAAAGCGATAGCAAAGGAAGGTAGTGTAGGGGCAGCTTTACTAGGTAAAAATGTAATAGCCAATATTCGTAAGTCTATAACTGCGGGTAGAAAGGATATTATGCAGTTTGGCCCTACGCAGCCTGGAGCTACTGCTACAACCGCGGGAATGGCAGGACAAAGCTTGGCAGATATGAATAGACTGAGTAAAGCTATGGATCAGCTGGTAGGGTCTGTAAAACAGGTAGCGCAAGCTACTAAAGGTACTATGAGTGTAGAGGCAGTGTCTCTATTTGGTAGAGTAGGTAAAGCGGTAGCTAGTGCCGGGGAAAGTGCCGCTACTGCGGGGAAGGGGTTTATTGATGGGGCAAGAGGAGCTAAGCGGCTGAATCTAGAGTTTGGGTCGCTTAAAGTTGCTAAAGGTATTTTTAGAAGCCTAACCCCGGGGATTGCAGCCGTAGCAGAAGGTGCAGGTACCGCTAGCAATGAGCTTAAACTAATGATTGCGTCTATGTCCGGAAGTGAGAAAGCAGGGCACCTATTATCCTCAACTTTACAAGGGCTTTCCAGGGCTTTAGGGGCGGTAGTAGGGTTCATGTCTGCACTAATGATGGTTAAGTGGATTGCAGGCGAGTTTATGGGAATGTCAAAGGCTTTCTCCAAAGCACATGATAGCTTAGATGGGCTAAATAATTCCTTAGACGAGACTCTAGACATCCTTTCTAAAGGGCCTAGAAAAGCGAGGAACTTAGGTAGTGATATTGCGGAGTCGATATCTGGAAAAGAATTTAAAGCAAACCTAGTGGAAGGGATATTTACAGCATTAGACGAAGCTACCGCATCTCTAGACTTGGGTAACTTAGATAACGCTTGGGTAGGGGGATGGTTAGATAGTATATTTGAGGTCTTCGGTGCGGGTATACAGTCTAAATTACAAGCGTCTATATCTAAAGGCTTTATAGGTTTAGCAGGCGGGTCTACAAAAAAAGAATTTAGCCGTATGCTAGAGACTTTGGATATAGAAGGCACTCTAGTGGCACAGTTTGAAAGGTCTAAGCAAGATAATATAGTAGAGAAAAGTCTACTCGCTATGTCTGGAGCTGCGGCAGGAGCTGCTTCTGCAGCAGCAGTTGCATTTGCCCCGGTCACTTTGACAGTACTGGCTATCTCTGGTATAATATTTGGAGCCGTAAATTCTTGGGACGCGCTGACTGCCTCTATGGTGAATAGCAGGAGAGAGGCCCAAGGTGTGGTAGATACACTAACCCAGGTAAACCAAGGGGTACTCTCCCCCGAGCTCGCCCTAGAACAGTTAGAAGATAGATTTGATACGCTAGGTCTAACTCGTGCAGAACTGATACAGACTTATGTAAATCTATCTGAGGCTTCTAAGACCTTCGCAGCGCAGACTAAGAAAGAAGAAACGGCCTTAAAAGGGCTGGGACAAGCTATAGACAACCTACTAAGCGCTCGTAAGAGTTTCTCTAGTAGTATGGTAAAAGGAGGGGACTTAAAAGATTACGCAGTTAGTTTTAAAGCTACTCTAACAGACCTAAACAGTAAGGTTATAGACTTCGCTGGTAAATACCAGTCCTTATTCTCCAGAGGTGTATTAGACAGTACTTCAGTACCGAAGAAGTCCTTAGACAGCTGGGAAGCTATGGAAGACCAAGTAGCTACGATAACGAAAGAGATCGCAAAGACTAAGATGAATGTTAGAGATCTTAGCCCTGAGGGAATACAGAAGAGGGTAAAAGATTTAGAAGAAAGAAGACTAGGTATAAATGCTAAATTGCACAAGGAACAAGGCTCTTTCTACGAGATAGAAGTTAAGACGATACGTAGTATGCTAGCTGCTAAGCAAGAGAATTCTAAGCTGTCCTCCAAGGCCTTAGACAACCTAGCTACCGAAGCATACTTAACCAAATTAATGGGCGGCAACGCTATAAAACAGTACGAACTAGAGCTAACTTTAGCCACGCGTAATGAGGCGTTGGCACTTAAAAAACAGCAGTTAGATAAGTTTGGCACCTCCGCATTGAGAGAGCGTGCCCAAATAGAAGTACAACTTTTAGCTAATGAGAAAGAGAAGTTGCAGACTAGACTTGGGCAAATTGATGTTTCTAAGGCTGAGATGGATAATCTTAAGGCTCAGATAGATAATATAGACCAGAAGATGGCTTTAGCGGGTAGAACTGCAGAAGCTTGGAATAAGCATCTTCACAAAGTAGCAGGTACTACATACTTACTATCCAAAAGATTCAAAGATATGCAAGCTGACGGCGCGTCTGGCTCTGTATTTGAAGGCTTCAAAATGGATGAAGTTAACACAAGCTGGAACGCTTTTAATAACTCATTAAGTGATACCTTTGCGGAGGAGCAAAAGTTACTTAAAATTACTGATGATATTAAGCAAAAGTTCGGAGAACTAACCTCAGAAGGTTTAGTGGAGAACTTTGCTCAGACCTTTAAAAAAGCGTTCCCAGAAGAGAAGTACTTTAAAAACACATTTAAATGGATAAAACTTAGTCAAACAGCTATTGGTAAGAATATTACAAAGCAGACTGCAGTGCTAAACGAAGAGAACGCAAATATACAGCTTGAGAAAGACCACTGGGGCGAAATGGAAGATATGCTAGAGTCTCGTAAGAGGTTAGCAAAGTACGAGCGCGATATGGCGGGCGAAATACATGATGACGCCCGTGCCACTTTACTATTAAAACAGTTAGAAGCTGATATAATGAAAACTCAGTGGGCCCTTACAACCGCTAAATTTGAAGAGTCAATGGCTGCTTTTGCAGATGCTATAAGCACTGTATCAGACTCGTTCCAGAGCGCAGTTAGTACTGCAGTATCGGACAAAATTATGGGTCGCGAGAGTGACACAGACTGGAGAACCACTCTTGCAGAAGGCTTCGCATCAGGAGCAGGAGACCTAGTAGGAAACCTAGTTCAGTCCGCAACTTTTGGTAATAGTGGTCTACTTGCAGGAACAATGGACTTTTTCGGGGCAGATTCTAAGGTAATAGACGCTTTATTCCCTAAGACAGAGGCTGAAAAGCTAGAAGCCACCTTAGGCTCATTACGGCAGGAGGCTATAGCTAGAAGACTAGTACTAGAGAGGATTGCTGCAAATACTAAAGTCACTGCCACTACTAATGCAGATGGCTCCACAAATTTTAAAGCACTTGACGCAGAGTATGACGCAATGAACAAGCGTATGCAGATAGGCAAGTACGCCCCTACTCCTGGTACCCCCCTCGACGCAGATGTAGCAGGTACCTTAGGAGGGGAAGAGACAGGATTCTTTTCCCGTCTGTGGGAAGGGTTTAAGAGTTTCTTTACTAGTACAGAGGAAGGGATCAACCTACGCAACATGGGAGTAAAAGGGATTAGTATAGAGAAACTCGATGAGTTGGCTCAGGTTGGAAAGCTACTAGTAGAAGACTTTAATCAAGTAACTGCTCCTGTAACGGACAAATTAGTAGTAGAGAAACCAGTAGTAGAGACCTCTAGTGCTGCTACAGAAGCACTAACGGTTGTAAAAGACGTAGCTAAGGAGCAGGCTATAGCAGTTGAAGAAACTACTACTACTACAAAAAAACTTTCAAACTCTTTTAATAATTTAACTACTTCTATATCTGAGGCACTAGATACCTTCACTTCTCTCGGAAAGACATTTGGAACTAAAGAAGAAGCAGATGCTTATTTAAACAGTAAAGCACCTTGGTTAAGTGGAACGAGCACTACTGCTCCATTGGTCGTACAAGATAACAGTACAACATCGGGCGAAGTAAAGAATGTAGATTTTGATGATGTTAAGACTGCTACACAACAAGCAGCCGATGCTGCAAACGAAGCAAATGATATATCTAAGTCAGGCAAGTCACACTCTGTGTATGACCACCATGCGGTACCTATATTAGAGCAAATAAGAGACTATTTTAGTAAGTGGGTCACCCCTAAAGACGGCTCTATACCGGGCGCAATTCAAAAGTACGCTAAACTAGACGACAGCCTGTCTTCGGAATATAAAAGTAATTTAGACACCACAGGAATAGCAGATCCTAACTTTGGTAAAGCCAAAGGCGCTTCTATGACTAAGTTTGGTTATGGGGCATTTGATAACACTCCAGAAGGTACGCCTGAGTTACTAGATAAAATAGCAATGATTCCGCAAGTTACATTAGCGGCTATAGGTACTGCAGGGTACCAAATTGCAGACGACGGGTTCACAGAGAAGGCATTTGGGGATTGGTGGGAGCAATTAAAGGCTTACACAGAGACTAGATGGAATAGATCAGAGATCACAGATTCAGATAGTGCGTGGCAAGAAGCTAGCAGACAGACAGGGGATACTTCAGTTGCAGATAAGTTAGCTGAAATGAATCTAAAAGCTGAAGTAACTAATACTAAGTTAGAAACTCTTGTAGCCAATACTACTAAAACTGAACTTGAAAAGAGATCAGAAGAAGCTCAAGCATATGCCAAAGCTAAAGGAGAAGGTAAAGGACTCGCAGTAGTTATTAAGAACCCAGAGGCTATTACTGCAGCCCAAGGGCAGGCAGGAGCAGGAGAAAGCTTATTTGGGGAGACTGAAGGCGGGTACGCTAAAAACGCAAGTACTGCAGCTGCTTTTAAAACTAATGAGGGATCGGAGCAGACAGCAATGCTTGCAGAGCAAGGAATGTGGAACGATAACGAGAATACAACCTTTAGTACTAATACTATGCAGACCGTAGGAGCTGCAACTAATAATACATTACAGACTGGGTTTAAGGATCTCATATACAATGGTAAGTTAAACACTGCTAAACTTGCTATGAGTTTTGTACAGCAAATAGGAAATACTATAATATCTTCAGTGGTATCGGGGGCTACTACAGCTGTTATGAGTGCTAACGGTAACGTGCTTAGAGGAGGCTTCCAAGCCTTTGCAAAAGGGGGAGTAGTAACCAAGCCTACACTTGGACTAGTGGGGGAAGGTAAGGATAATGAAGCAATTGTTCCTTTACCGGATGGTAGAGCTATCCCGGTAGCAATGATTGGAAAAGGGGCTGCTACTGAAAACAATACCGAGAATAACATTAATGTTACAATTAACGTTGCCAGTGACGGTACTACTACTAGTTCTGCTCAAGCAAGTGAGGGGTCTAATGGGCCAGACTTTAACAAGTTAGGGGGAATGATGACTCAAGTTATTCAACAAGAGCTACTTAACCAACAAAGACCAGGAGGACTACTTAGTCCGTATTAATTATGCCAAATTTTAACACAGAAGTAAATAGTAACCCTGATAGAGGGATGAAAACGGAACAAAAGCCTAAGGTACTCACTGTATCTTATGGGGACGGGTATGAGCAAAGAACTGTAGATGGTATAAATAATTTACCCGAACAGTGGAGCTTAGAGTGGAAAAACAGGCCTGTAGCGGAAACTAATAAGATTATAAAATTCTTAGAGGACCAAGGAGGAGTTACATCTTTCGATTGGTACCCAGTAGGGTATAGTATATCTAGTACCACTACTAGTACTGCTACTAAGAAACTTATAGATACTAGTCAATACTTTACTAATCGTTATTTAAATACTACGGTTACCGATAGCGGAGGTACCGGAGGAGTATGTACTGCTAGTTTGTCAGCCGATGCTGTAGCGTCTGTATCGGTATCTACTGGAGGAAGCGGGTACAATAGTACTTCATTGCCTTCAATATCTTTCACAGGAGGAGGGGGTACAGGGGCTTCTGCTACTGCAGTAGTATCTAGTGCAGGGGTAATAACAGCAATAACATTAGTAGCTGGCGGTAGCGGGTATACCTCAGCTCCTACGGTAGTAGTCACTCCTACCCCTACAACCACCACAGTAACGGCCATAGATAGTGCCACCCAACTATCTTTAGCCGCGGATATACTAGCTAGCGGGGAGACATATACTATCTACCCTTATAAAAAGTACACCTGTGCTAAATGGAGTGTTAAAGAGGATATAAGTGGATATAGGACTATTACTGCAACATTCAACAGAGTATTCGAACCATAAAGGAATCCTATGAGTAATAAAATTACAACTGATATAAATAGTTTAACACCTGGTAGTATAGTAGAGCTATTTGAGTTAGATCTATCTGCAGGGTCGGCGCCTTCTACTGTACCTAAGTTTAGATGGTTCAACGGAGGCTATAACGCAGAGTTACAAGAAATAGTATGGCAAGGGAATAAATACTCTGGGCTCCCTATTGAAGCCTCTGGATTCGAGTTTTCCGCACAAGGATCTATACCTCGACCTAATTTAACGGTAGCTAATATTACTTCACTATTATCAGGAGTAATCAATGATTATAACGATTTGGTAGGGTCAAAAGTCACTCGTAAGAAAACGTTCGCTAAATACTTAGATAACTACTGCTACACAGACGGGTACCCTGTGGGAGGGGTATGTACAGGAGAGTCCGGGTCTGACCCAAGCCTTAGTAAGGATGATTGTTTAGATACTAATAAGAACGGATCTGCAGGTACTTGGACGGAGTACACCCAAAGTACTTGTGAAGCGGCTGCAGGACCTGGTATTTGGTACGCTAACGCCATAGCGGATGATACAGCTCACTTTACAGATGAGATATGGTATATAGATAGAAAAGCTGTTGAGACGTTCACTCATATAGAATTTGAGTTAAGCGCAGCATACGATGTTATAGGTATAAAGTTACCCTCTAGAGTTATAGTGTCTAATTCATGCCCTTGGTTGTATAAAGGGGTCGAATGTGGGTACCTAGGCGCAGGGGGCGCCGGAGGAGTATACGGGTGGGACACCAATAATAACCCTGTATCTGATGTATCTAAAGATGTATGTGCAAAAACATTTACAGCGTGTGAGCTTAGGTTCCCTGAGCCTTTAGAAAATCCTTTTGGAGGCTTCCCAGGAGCTGGTAGAAGAATGGGATCAGTACGATGAATGAGGCGACTTTAGAGGGTTTTCGAAAGCACACAGAAATAGAGTTCCCCAAAGAAGCATGTGGTTTTATACTGGGGGTGGGGAAGAAAGAAAGGTACTTTCCAGCAAGTAATATAGCTGAAGAGCCTGAAGAGTACTTCACGATTGATCCTGTAAGTTACGCGGAAGCGGAGGATTCCGGTACTATTTTAGGTATATGCCACTCTCACCCTAATGATGGGTGTAACCCTTCGGAGGGGGATAAGATATCTTGTGAGGCAACAAAACTACCTTGGCATATTTTAAGCTGGCCAGGTAACAAATTATGTAGTTGGGAGCCTTCAGGGTATGAAGCACCAATTATTGGTAGACAGTTCAGTTACGGAATTTTAGATTGCTGTACTTTGCTTAGAGATTACTATAAAAAAGAGCTAAATATAGATTTTCAGTGTTTTAGTGGCCAAGATGGCTGGTGGGACAAAGGGGAGAATAGATATTTAGAAAACTATAAAGAGCAGGGTTTTGTAAAGATACTAGAAGAAAATGATATTAGAAAATATGATATATTTTTAATAAATTTAATCTCACCTGTACCAAACCACGCGGCAGTTTTTATCGAAGGAGATAAAATTTTACACCATGTACATGGTAGACTCTCAAATAAGGAATTATATGGGGGATACTGGAGAAAACATACAACGCACCATCTAAGGCACAAATCACTATGTTAAATAAAGTAACGTTATACGGAGAATTAGCAGATAAATATGGAAAGGAGTGGTCATTAGACGTAACCTCCCCCGCGGAAGCTATCAGAGCACTTAACTCTAATAACCCAGGCTTTAGACAGTTTTTAGGTTCTTCAGAGGAAAGAGGGCTAGGGTATCATATAATAGTAGGTAACGAGCCTATTGAAGATGTAAAGACAGAATTGTCTGGGCCTTTGGGCAGACAAAGTATAAAAATAGTCCCTGTAGTACTAGGGAGTAAGTCCAGCCTGGGGAAAATAATAATAGGTGCAATAATAATTTACTTTGCATGGCCTGTAATTGCTGCAGGGGTTGGAGGTACAGTGGGTAGTGGGGTATTCGCAGAAATGACGGTTAGCACCGCCGGGTATTTTGGAGCTTCTATGGCGATGTCTCTAGGTATGGGGCTAGTAATGGCAGGAGTATCAGAGATGCTAGCGCCTACCCCTCCTGGGCCCCCTAAAGATGCTGAACTCTCAGACAATAAGTCCTTAGGTCCCGTTAATACTTCTATGCAGGGAGTCCCTGTGCCTGTATGTTACGGACAATTATTAATAGGCGGAGCAGTTATTAGCGCCGGTGTAACCCCCGAGGAGTAGAATATGAGCAACGAAATTAATTTTACAAGAGGATCTAAAGGGTGCTTTACTGGGGATACTAATGTATTAACTGCTAAAGGTACTGTACATATTTCAACTCTTAAAGAGGGGGATGAGGTATTAAGTTTTGATGATGTTGGAAAAGTACATATTGCTAAAGTTTTAAAACTTCATGTACACGATGATAACCCTGTAAATAGGTATCATTTTTGGGGAGGAGAGTATATAGATGCTACACCAAACCATTGGGTACTAAACCAGTATAATGCTTTTGTAGAGATAGGGCAACTAGGCTTCGACGATTGTTTAGTGGATGAGAATAATCATTTACGCCCTATAACGGGGATTGATAAACTAGAGAGCTGTACTGTTTATAATCTGACTGTAGAAAACCAACACACATTTATAGCTAATGGTATTAGGGTGCATAATGCAGGATTAGGGGATGGCAATATTTCCGGGTCTAAAGGGGGTAAAGGAGGGGGCCGAGCGCCTATAGAAGCAGATGACTCCCTGTTCTCTACTGCTACAGCAAAAATAGTAGACCTAATATCAGAAGGGGAAATAGTAGGGTTACTAGGAACAGGCGGGTTTAATGGGTCTGTTGGTATAAATACATACGATTCCCATATTTATTTGGATGAGACCCCTTTAATAAATGCAGACGGCACTAGTAACTTTGATAATGTACAGTATGCTACGAGAGTAGGAACTAACTCCCAGACCTATATTCCAGGTTTCCCAGGTACAGTCACCCAGTCAGGCGTGAATTTAGAAGTAAAGAAGCTATCCCCTGGCCCTATCATTAAGACTTTTTCTAGTACCGTAGCAGACGCAGTAACTGTACTACTATTTACACCCTCTCTTATGGACGGTGATAATGAAGAAGGAGATGTAAATGGAACTACGCTAAGTTTTAAAATATGGATAGAAAAAGACAACAACGGGTCGTGGGTAGAGGCAGTAAATGATAGTTTCAGTGGTAAAACCACTACTAGGTATGAAAGAGGATACCGTATAGAAATACCTAGTAGTTGGAAGTCGTCTGGGTTTACTACTATATCTATTAAAGTTGAACGAATAACAGCGGACTCTAGTACAGTTAAAATTAGTAATAAGCTATTCTGGTCTGCGTACTCAATAGTAATAGATAATAAACTAAGGTACCCTAATAGTGCTCTTATAGGGATGACATTCAATGCTGAACAATTTTCCAGTATCCCTAATAGAGGCTATGAAATAAAAGGAGTAAAGGTAAAAGTACCTAGTAATTACACTTCTTATGACCCCGGGCACTGCTCAGCTGCAACTATTAGAAGACAGGATAGGTGTACTGCAGGGGGCTATGACTGGGCGGGTACTAGTGTAGGGGACACTTTATACTCAGGGTCCTGGGACGGTACTTTTACTACTGCTTGGACTTGTAACCCTGCTTGGATCCTATATGATCTATGCAGTGAGGAAAGGTATGGCTTAGGTAAGTGGTTAGATGCTAACAGTATGGATAAGTGGGCTCTATACGAAATAGGTAGGTATTGTGATGCTGTGGACACCTCTGGGAACTTTGTTGGAGTTGATGATGGATGGGGAGGCAAAGAGGCGCGTTTTGCCTGTAATCTATACTTACAAGGACAGCACGAAGCTTTTAAGGTACTAAATGATATAGCCTCTGCATTTAGAGGAATGTTATATTGGCAGAGCGGGCAAGTTACGGGCATTCAGGATTCTCCTAAAGAACCTGTAATGCTTTTTTCGGATTCTAATGTAGAGGGGGGTGCCTTTATATACGAAGGCACTTCTAAGAAAAAACGACACAATGTAGCTTATGTTACTTGGAACAACCCAGAAGATTTTTATCGTCCTAATGTAGAGTATGTGGAGGATACGGTGGGTATAGTAGAGGCGGGTAATCAGATATTCTCTACAGATGTTAAGGCTGTAGGGTGTACTTCTCAGGGGCAAGCTAATAGATTAGGCCGCTGGATCTTATACACAGAGAGATATGAAACAGAGACTGTTGCCTTCACTACAGGAATGGAAGGAGCTGCGATACGCCCAGGAGACTTGATACAAATAGCTGATGGGCATAGAGCAGGAGTTAGGTATGGAGGGCGTATTGGGACAGGGAGTACTACTACTACTATTAAATTAGATGCAGCTACTTCAGTAACAAGTGGGAAATCATATAAGCTATCTGTAATAAATACAGAAGAGGCTTGTGTGTATGGAAATGTTAAGCAGGCGCAGACCACTAAGGCTGATTGTATAAATGCCAACCCAGATAATGAGTGGAAGCCTTATATATGGGTAGAAAGTAGAGATTTACCTACGGTAACTACTACTGAGAGTGTAACCGAATTTGTACTAGTAAGTGCTAATGCCTTCACTAATACGCCTGCAACTGGCCAAATGTGGGTATTAGAAGAGATAGGAACAGTAGAGGCGGCTGATTTCAGAGTTCTTAGCGTTAAAGAGACCGAACCTAATACAGTAGGGGTTAGTGCTCTTAGATACCATGGAGCTAAGTATGGGTACATAGAGGATAACTTAGCCTTCTCTTCAAAGAGTATAAGTAATATACCTGATCCAGGGGACGCTATCCCAGAGCCTACAGGCCTGGAGATTACAGAAGAACTATATGTAGATTCTATGAGGAATATTAAGAATAGAGCCACATTTAGCTGGGAAGCACCTAAAACTCCTGGGACCTCTACTACTTACCCTTATGTAGCCTCTTATTATGTAGAGTGGAGAAGAAAGGCCCCTGCTCTTACAAATTGGACCTCTATGGGGGAAACCTCTGCGCAAAGTATCACTATTGATGATGCACCTGCAGGAACTTTAGAATTTAGAGTTAAAACAAGGAGAATTTTCTAATGTTATACTCACCCTACGCATCTTTAGAGCAGGAAATTTATGGTAAGTTAGTGCCGCCGAATGACGTTACTGGGCTTCAGATGGTTGCTCAAGGAGATAGGGCTTACTTGTCTTGGACTAAAGTGGCTGACTTAGACGTATCTACAGGAGGGTATTACTGGTTAAGATATACTAGTAAAACAAGTGGGGTAACTTGGTCTGATGCTACAGATATTACTAAAAGTATACCAGGGGCTACTGATACCTATTTTGCACCTCTTATGTCTGGCACCTACTTATTAAAAGCTTTAGACTCTTCTGGAAATGAGTCTACCAATTCGGTTCAAATCAGATCCAATGTAGCAGATATCTTGGACCTAAATGCGGTGTACACGTCTACACAGCATCCAACCTTTGGTAGTAGTACAGCGGATAAAGGTATAAATGATAGTAATACTACAGGTATATTATACGATAGTGTTAATAATGTAATACAGCTAAGTGCCTCTAGTATAGGCAGCGGCACCCATGATGCCTACTACGTGACAGGTACTCATGAAGATGACGTTATATCTTCAGGTACCCACGACGAGAACATAGCTTCTGGAACTCACGACAGTTTTGGAACAGGAACACACGATGACGTTAGATCCACAGGCACGCATAACGCTATACTGAACGCAGGCAGTACCGAATTAGAGAACAATAATTTTTTAGATACTTCACTAGGTAACTGGGATAGTAGAAGTGGTAGTTTTGATGATATACTACATACTACTAATAAATTAGACGATGACAACGCATCCTTTGATGCGAGTTGGTTAAATAACATTATACGAAATACTACAGATAATACTACTGCAACTGTTACCTCCGTAGATAGCAGTACCGTACTAACCCTTAGTTCCGATCTGTTTGACAGTATAAGTGGGGATGCATATAGGTTAGAAACTAAAGCGGACCAGGTAAGGGATACATCTGCTAGTTTTACTGCTGCAGATGTAGGTAGAACAATACGTAACAATACAGATGGAGGAACTGCTACTATATCTACCGTAGACAGTAGCAACTTGATTACGATATCCTCAGCCCTTTTCCAGAATGATCATGGGGATACATGGGAGATAGAAGCAGGTCCTAATGTATTGAGGGACACCGGCGCAAGCTTTACTTCTGCGCTAGTAGGTAGAACGGTACGAAACACTAATGACTCCACTACTGCAACTGTATCCAGCTTTACTAGTTCTACTGAACTAGTGCTATCTTCAGGTATTTTTGATAATAAAAATACTCACTCCTACGATATAGAGGCAGGAAGCTCCAATTTATATGATAGTACAGGAAGCTTCACTTCTAGCATGGTAGGTAACATAGTAAAAAATACTACTAGGAGCACTCAGGCTACAGTTAGTTCCTACACTAGTGCTAACGAGGTTGTATTATCTTCTGGTATTTTTGATAATAAAGAAGGGGATAGCTACACTATAAATAATGAATTAAGCAGGCTAAGGGACACAGGAGCTTCGTTTACTTCAGCTCTAGTTGGAAGAACTGTGCGAAATACTAATGACGCCACTACCGCAACTGTTAGTGCATTTGTAGACGTAAATAATATTACTCTAAGCTCGGGGATATTTGACGATAAAGACGGGCATACGTATGAAATGGAGCCAGGGTATGATAGATTATACGACCCCTCAGCTTCCTTTACTGATGAATTAATAGGTAAAGTAGTTCATAATACCACAGATAATACTACTGCCACCGTTAGTTCTAGGGTTGATGGCACAGAACTAGTATTATCTTCGGGTATTTTTGACAATCAAGACGGAGAGGGGTATAAAGTAGAAGTACCGAATAGTGTGCTTAGAGACACAGGAGGCTCTTTTGATTCCTCAGTTCTATATAAGATAATAAGAAATACTGTTACAGGAGTGACAGCTAATATCGTATCCGTAGATGATAGTAATAACTTAACTTTGGGTGCAAATATCTTTGGGCAAACTGACGGCACTAACTATATTATAGACGGGGACTTGGCCTCTGTAGGGTACTATTATTTTGATGACCAGTCTATAGACTTAGGGCAGGTGTATACTAGCAGATTAACAGCTAATTTTGCTAGTACCTCTTTTACTACCCAGGACTTATTTGACTTTGAGTCCGGCAATTTTGACGCTAGATCGGGTCTTTTTGATGGTACGGACATTTCAGATACTAATTCTATACTACAAGTACGTAGTACCGCAGACGACCCTTCTGGCACCCCTACTTGGGGTAACTGGACCAATTTTTTCATAGGAGACTATGTAGCTAGAGGGTTTGAGTTTAGAGTTAAACTGTCAAGTAGTAACCCTACCCATAACGTGAAGGTTTCTAGTTTAAGTACTACTATAGATATGCCTGATACTATTAAGAGACAAGCAGGAATCCAAAGTGATTCAGGCACTAATAACGGTACTAAAGTGGTTACCTATACGGTACCGTTTAAGACCGCCCCTACAGTAGGGATAACTATGATGAATGCTAATAATAAGATTTATCACAATATAACCAGTAGTACTGCTTTAGGCTTTACTATTACTTTTTATGACAACAACACTAGCCAAGCGTCCCAACAAACGTTTAACTGGCTAAGCTCAGGATATTAAATTATGGCAACACACGATTACAACATTTCAAACCAAGCATTTCCAGCAACTAGAGCTGATATTAATGATGCATTAGCAGCTATTAAAAGCTCTAACAGTGGAGCAGCGGCACCTACTACTTCTTTAGTAGCTGGGCAACTTTTTTATGATACTTCTAATAGTAAATTGCAGCTGTACAATGGTAGCTCTTTTGTAGACGTATCTATAGGGGGAGGGTCTGTAGGGCTGGATAGTACAGATTATATTTCTTGGACTAATAATACTAGAACTGAC
>Ga0257124_1001680_pt1 | contig 15058 bp, 14 predicted proteins | sample SI106_150metaG_FD_190154 | JGI IMG/M metagenome (GOLD analysis project Ga0257124, IMG submission 190154) | Marine microbial communities from Saanich Inlet, British Columbia, Canada - SI106_150 | ecosystem: Environmental > Aquatic > Marine > Inlet | place: Canada: British Columbia | collected...
TGACTGCGGTCCAAGCTAGCACAACTTGTTGACTTCCACCGGTTGCAGTTACTCCGGAAGGTGCGGAGAGTGTAGACGTGGAACTAGTATTGTCTGCAGTCGTGCTTGCTGCACTGGTACTGGCAGTACTATCATTTTCACTTACTTCAGAACAGCCACTGAGCAACAGAGCTGCAGCTATTAGCAATATGCTTAGATATTTTGTTTTGTTAAGAAAAATTTTCATAGTTATGCTCGTCTAGTTTTTAGTTGGAGAAGATTCTCCAAGAAGGTTGACATTTAAGGCACTGGCATTTTCCAGCTTAGTACAATCAAAGGTGAAGTGAATCACATCTCCGGATTGCGGTTTTAATTGTTGGTTGACCACATGCTGTAGTTGTAGCAGATCGTCTTTGTTCATTTTTCCCTGCAAACTGTACAGATGTACGCCCTGTTGGAAATCGTAGTTCATTATCATGACTGTTAGTTCAATTTATGATTCTGTTGAATTTTTTATAATTGCCTAAACAACTATGATGGCTTAGTAAATAGTTGTCATAATGACTTTTTACGGCACCATCAACTATGTCAAAACTGCAGAGATTATAAGAGGGATGCTTAGAAGGAGTAAAGTGTAATCTTGGAGTGGTTTTGGAGTGATTACGCCAAAAATGACTGAAATTATAGATGAAATGTAATATCAGTAATCTTGGAGTGGTTTTGGAGTGCTTTAGCCAGAATGAGCTGATTTTAAGATCTCTCTCTTCATTCGAGATGACAAAAACTGGATTTCAGCCTTGTTACGATTGCATCATTACTATTACGCCAGCGGATCAATAATTATTTAAATCACTAGAGCGGAGTTTTCTGCATTTGCAGTGTGAGAAGTGAAAGCTGATCTGAGAGTCGTGAGTGAGATTTTCCACCTTCGGGACAGTGTTTAATTACAAAGCTGGTTGTATTAACGACTTTACGCCAGCGCGGGTGGTTGGGTAAAGTATCAACAGACTGATACTTGCTAAGAGTTCGTGAATGCCAGGTGTCAGTACTTTTGTCAAAATATGAGCCCCATTGTTGACTTTCCTGCGCCAGTTCAATGGGGCTTTTTCCGGTTTCCTGTTCCCAACACGAAAGTGAAATCCGTAAAGTTTCAACCAGTGTCTGACGTACTTCATTGAGTGACGGGATTAAAACTGCTGGTTGCCGATGTGCCTTTGACAATGCAACTTGAGCGGCAACACGTGCTAACAATTCCTGACGTTGAATAGGCTTGGTGAGATAGTCGTTTGCACCGCATTGATAACCCTGCGTGATGTCTGACTCACCCGTGAGAGCGGTCAAAAGCAGAATTGGAAGTTCATCTTTGCTGTAAATTTCACGAATAAGTTCGCAGCTTTCAAAACCATCTAAGCCCGGCATCATCACATCCATCAGCACCACGTCGAATTTTTCTCCATCCTGAATCAAGGTCAAGGCTTCACGTCCTGAAAGACAAAGTGTCCAGGCATATTCAACGGATTGCAAATAACCTGCGACTACTTCCAAATTGACAGGATCATCATCCACAATCAACAGTCGTGCATGTTCCGAATAGCTCACTTTATCCTGGGAAGGATGGATGGTATTAACTAGAGGGTGTGTGGGGATATTCGTAGAAGGCAATGAATTGTCCGGCATCTCTTTTTGCGGATCAGCAACATAGTCGGCTTTTGCCAACATGAAACTGAAGGCACTCCCTTTTCCGGGAGTACTCTGAACTTCCAAAGCTCCACCATGTGCTTCAATGAGTCTGCTGCAGATTTCCAAGCCAAGACCCATTCCGGACTGTTGCTGAACATGCTCTGTTTTGCCTCGTTCGAAACTTTCGAATAATTTTTCAATTTCTTCCGCTTCGATCCCAATTCCGCTATCTTTAATTTTGATTTTAATTTTGTCATTTTCAGCAGAAGCAGAAACGCTGATGCTGCCGGATTCAGAGTATTTGATGGCATTGCCCACCAAATTCATCAGCACCTGCCGGAGACGCCCTGGATCGGCCAGAACAGGTGCTAAGTCTGGCGGCACTAGATTTTTGAAGTTGAGCGACCTTCCCTGAATAAGAGGTTCAAGCAACTGCAGAACGTTTTGCACCAATGGAAACAAAGTTACTGATTCCATCTGCAACTGCAAATTGTCTTTACGTATTACAGCAAGATCGAGGAGATCATTGATCAAGTAATCCAGCCGCTTGCCACTGTTGATGATCAAACTCAATTGGCGGGTGGTGTTCTTTGATAATTTTTCTGCAGGTGCAGCCAAAATGCTTTCAGCCAAGCCGACCATGCCGTGCAGTGGTGTACGTAATTCATGTGAAGTGTTGTTCAATAATTGATTCTTCAATTCATCACTGCGACGCAGATTAACTAAAGCCAGACTTTGTGCCTGTTCCTTGTCCTCAAACAATTTTTTGATATTTGCCAACATACCCAGTGAGAAAATAAAAGCCTGTATTATAAGTCCGATTTCCACTGAATGAATAGTGAAACCGTTAGCAGGAAGTATTCCTTGAATCCAGAGACCAAAAACCAAGGACATGAGGATAAAGATACTCCAGCCACTGAATAAATATCCCCCGGCAAGTAGACCTTTACGCCAACAAGAGAACGCCATGTACAATAAAGGAAGCAACAAAAATGCGAGTAACGACATCAAGTGAGTAAATAAAGAAAAAGTCAGCACAAACATCATTGGCAAACACAGTAAATTTAAAACTATCAGGAGAGTGCTGTGCCGGTGTAGTTTAGGAGTTAAATTTTTGCTTTGCAGTGTCCTGCGGAAGAAGAGAATGATGAAAATGAAAGACAACTGAACTGAAAAAGCACCGGCGTAATAGTTCCATTCTGGTGCAAAAGATAACCAATATACAGTGTCCCACCTGTGCGACTGGAGCCGGAAATATGTGGCACAAAGCAGAAAGAGCGTGTAGTACAAATACATTCGGTCTTGAAAGTAAATGTACAGGCACAAATTAAAAAATACGAAAACCCCAATGATACCTAAAAATATGCCGAAACCATAATGCTCCGTTATAAATGACTTTTTTAATGCTTCAGGTTCCCAGACAGCTAAAGCTACCTGCAGAGTGCTCCTGCTGATAACTCTCAGGAAAAAAGTCTTAGTTTCATTTGCAGCAAAATCCAAATCAAAAATGAACAAATCCCGACGGGGACGTTTTTCATTTACCAATTTATAAATATCTTTTTTGAGCAGAGTTTGCTCGCCATCGCTGGTGATAATGTGTAGTTCCAGCAAGTCATAAATTGAATCATATTCCAGTGGGATATTGCGGGAATCCTCGGAAGGGTTGGAAAGTTTAAAATGTAACCAGTAAGCAGAATCAGTAACACCGAAATTTGGGCGGCTGGAATTACTTTGCACAAATTGCCCAGAGAGTTCTAGTTCACGGACATTTTTCAGTGTCAATTTCCCGGAAGGATCTTCAAGATACTCCAGCTGGAGTCCAAGCGGTATTCGTACCTCTCCTTCTTCAAAAATGAGCGGAGTCGCCATTCCATAAGTTGACGCACCAAAGATGAGTATCAACAAAATTGCTAAACGTGAAAGCATAATATTTGGTGCTTGATGAAAACTTAGAAAAAGTTAAAAAAGTGTTTTTGCTTATAAAGTGAGAAAATTTATTAAAGCTACTACGCTAAATTGATTAAGATATCTCTCTTTGTTCGAGATGACAAGAACTGCGCTCTACATAGCTGTGTTCAAGATGACAAAACCCGCGTTCGCGGGAATGACAACTAATTACAAATGCATCATTTATGGATTAGTTATTCTACTCCTCCCAGTTTTCCAAATATTCTTTTTGCTGCGGAAGTAGTTCGTCGATGGAAACTCCGGAACCTTTTAGTTTGAGACGGGCTACTTCCTCGTCGATTTCATCCGGAACGCGATGTACATCTTTAGTCAAGGCAGCACGATTTTGCACAACGTATTTTCCGGAGAGCGCCTGTAGCGCAAAACTGGTGTCCATGATTTCCGCGGGATGACCGTCGGCACAGGCGATGTTCACCAAGTCTCCACCACCCAGCAAATTTAACCAGCGTCCGTCAGCCATACGGAAACCGCTGATGTTGTGACGCATTTCTTTTTGTTCCACCGCAAGATTGTTTAGGGCTTCCAAATCGAATTCGACTTTGAAATGTCCGGCATTTGCCAGGATCACGCCGTCCTTCATCCGTTCATAATGTTCACGGCGGATGACATGTTTCCCGCCTGTAACTGTCAGCAAAATGTCAGCCTGCAAAACCGCTTCCTGCAAAGGCATGACACGCAGACCATGCATCAGGGCATCGGCGGCTTTAATTGGATCAACTTCGCAAACAATCACATTTGCACCTAAACCTTTGGCACGCTCAGCACAGCCTTTTCCGCACCAGCCGTAACCGATTATCACTACAGTTTTTCCGCTGATCACCAAATTTGTGGTTCGCATCACTCCGTCCCAAACCGATTGTCCTGTTCCATGGAAATTATCGAACAGATATTTACAGCGTGCGTCATTTATCAATACAACAGGAAACTCAAGAACCCCTGCTTTTGCTCTGGCTTTGGCACGGAGGACACCGGTGGTTGTTTCTTCGCAGGCACCCCAGACTTCCGGAAGTAATTGCTGACGCTCATTATGCAGCAATTCTACTAAATCTCCGCCGTCGTCAATCACAATATTCGGCCGTAAATCGAGTGCATAGTTCATGTATTGCAGCATCTCTTCCGGAGTTGCTCCATAGCGTGCGTAAACGTGCAACCCTTCTTCCGCCAAGGCGGCCACGACATCATCTTTGGTTGAATGCGGATTGCTGCCGGTAACCGCAACTTCCGCTCCGCCTGCTGCAAAAACCTGCGCCAGATATGCGGTTTTGGCTTCAAGGTGAATGCAGACTAAAACCCGCAAACCTCTGAAATATTGCTGTTCACGAAAATCATCCTCAATTTGCTGCAGTATGGGCATGTTCCGTTTGACCCATTCAATTTTCTGCTTCCCCTGTTCCGCCAATTGAGGTGCGGCTACGATATTATTTTGCATGTTTTTTGTTCGTAAATTTTATGATGGTTTAAAGTTAAGAGCCTCAATTTGATGAATTGTCATCCCGAATGAATATGAGGGATCTTGCTCAAACTGCTGCATTAATAATGCTGCAATTCCTGCAAATCACGGATACCACCTTCATAGTCGTCAAGCTGAGCATAGCTTTAAATGTGCTGTAATAAATATGAATTTACAAAACATTCTTCAAAAAAAGACGAGTTCTTTCGTGACGTGGATTATCGAAAATTTCAGCCGGTGTTCCATTCTCAAGTACTTCCCCCTGGTCCAGGAAACAGATCTGGTTGGCTACTTCCCGAGCAAACCCCATTTCATGTGTGGCAAGAATCATGGTCATTTTTTGCTCTTTCAATGTTCTGATCACATCGAGAACTTCATTTACCAATTCCGGATCGAGTGCAGAGGTTATTTCGTCAAAAAGCATAATTTCCGGTTCCATGGCCAGTGCTCGCACAATGGCAACCCTTTGTTGTTGACCTCCGGAAAGTTGATCGGGATAATAACTTGCCCGATCTTCCAAACCAAAGCGTTGTAAAAGCTCATTTATTTGTGGTTCAAGTTCAGCAACCGATTTTTTGTAGACCCGTTTTGGGGCCAGCATGATATTTTCAACTGCCGTCATGTGAGGAAACAAATTGAAACTTTGAAACACAATGCCAATTTTTTGACGAATCGGCATCGGATCAAGTGCCGGCTCAGAGATATCTATTCCGTCCAGCAGTATCCTTCCGTCATCAATCGGTTCCAGCAAGTTGATGCATCGCAAGATTGTAGATTTTCCGGAACCAGAAGCGCCGATCAAGCAAATTAATTCAGATTCATTGACCTCAAAATTGACCCCTTTACAGACTTGAAGTGTGCCAAAATTTTTATAGACATTTTCCAGTTTTAACTTTGCTGCCATCGTACGAGATTATTGAGAACGTTGTTTGTTCTGTTTTTGAATCAAATGGTCTGCAAAACGTGTTGCAGGTATGGTAACACTCAAAAAGATAATCGCTGCACCAACATAGGGGGTAAAATTAGCAAGGAGGGATTTGTAAACGCCGGCTTGTCGTAACAACTCTACCGGACCAATAAAAGAGAGCAAGGCAACATCTTTTTGCAATGAAATGAAATTGTTCATCATAGCAGGAACTACTCTGCGGATGGCTTGTGGAAGAATTACGTAACGCATAGTATCCATTTGAGACAAACCTAAAGAAAGAGCTGCGGCCTTTTGAGATTTGTGAATGGACTCAATCCCCGCTCGATAAACCTCTGCCACATAAGCAGAATAACTCAAAATCAAAGCCAATGATCCCCAGATATATGGATTGTTCCAGGGCCGATCCAAACCCAAGCCAGGAATTCCAAAGCCTATGAGATAGATGGCTAAGATAACCGGAACACCACGAAAAACGTCAGTGTAGATGGTTCCAAATAATCGCAGTGGATAAAAGGCTGGAGAGCTTGCATTACGGCAAATAGCAATGACTAGTCCCAAAATTGCGATGGCAACGCTTGACCACGCAAAAATCATGATGTCAACTAGAAAAGCCTCAAGGAGAGCAGGGAAAACTTTAACCAGGATGTTCCAGTCAAAGAAACTCTTTTTGACTTCCTCCCAACCTGGGGTCAGAGGAATTAAAAAGCTAAGTAACAGAATCACAAAAACGGTGCTGAGTGAAGCAGTGATTATGCTTCGACGTTTTGCTCGGTTTTCATAAATCTGCCGACGTGAAATCTGCGGGACACCTGCAGGCAGGGGTGTCCCGTTTTTGTGATAAGTACTACTTTTTTCAGCAGACATTTTGCTAACACTCTAAAAGTAGTAAACTATTTTATGACTGGAATACCTGTTGAATTCTGCAGCCATTGAGCTTCAATTTTTGCCAGCTTTCCGTCTGACTTCATGCTTGAAAGAGCCTCATTTACACAAGCACGCAGTGGACTTCCTTCTGAAAGGAGCATCCCGAAATGATCAGGATTTGTACTGTCTGCTGCAGGAAATTGCCCAAGAATAACACCGTCATCCATCTGTACTGCACTGATAAACAAAGCAGTTGGTAAATCAAAAACGGCGGCATCGATTTGCTTTGCCTTTAGTGCTCCAACTGCATCTGCATTGTCGTCATACAGCAAAATACTGGTTGTTGGTGTAATGACAGTTTTGATAAAAGGCATGCCGGTGGTGTTCGCAACAGCACCCCAAACCAATTTACGTACAGATGTCAGTGTTGCTTTTGCACCCTTTTCAATGGTGTGCTTGCGAACCAGCACGGCCATGTTGGCAGTGTAATAAGGAATACTAAAATCTACTACTTTCTCACGATCCGCAGAGATAGAAAATTGTTGAAGGTTAAAGTCGAAATTTTTCACACCGGGTTGAATTGACTGATCAAAAGATGCTGAAACCCATTTAATTTGATTGCCAGAGAAGCCCATACGTTTGGCGACTTCATGAGCTACTGCAGCCTCAAAGCCTTTTCCTTTTTCAATTGCATTATCTAAAACCCACGGAGCATAACCTGGATTTCCTGAAGCGATCGTCAACACACCGGGATTGACTAGATTGCCATTTGTGCAGGCGTTGCCGGCTAAAATATTGTTTGGCATTGATAAAGCCAACAAGGCAATAAATAGATAAAAAGATAGTTTAAGTTTGTGAAACATAGTCACCTCATTAATTAAAATGTTTTAGTATAGATTGTTGCTAATTTACCAATTTGCAACAATGGTTAAAGAGGATTATAGACTGCCGTACTTGCATGCAGATTACAGCCCCCTCATCCAGAATTGAATCTCATAATCCAATGGAATTATGATACATTAATTGTTTAAAATAACAATCAAATTTACGCTGTTGTTTACTCTTCCATTTTGTTTAACAATGAACGCGCCCTGTCTTTCCACATACTTTGCGGGAAGTTCTGCTGAAGGAATTTTTGCCAGGCAGCCTGTGCCTCTTTGTGACGTCCCTGCTGCCAGAATAATTGTCCAATCACAAAATTTGTAAAAGGATAGACATCCGGAAATTCCAACTGCAATTCCTGCAAATCACGGATACCACCTTCATATTCGTCAAGTTGAGGATTGTTTTGCAGCAGCGAAGCATAGGTAGCAAAAGCCAATTCATAATCACCTTTTCTCAGGTGAACAATTGCCAAATTCATGCGTGCATAGTTTAACTCAGGTTTTAGAGCTAATGCTCGACGGCTGTTTGTTATCGATGAAGAGTAATCACCAAGCAGGTAATATCCCCAGCCTAAATTGCCGTATAAATAAGGATCTTCTCCATAATCTAATGCAATTTCGTAAGACTCAACAGAGTTGCGGACAGCGTCAAGATCGTACTGTGCCAAGCCGTTAGGCTGGAGTTTGTAACCTTTGTAATAATAAACTGTACCTAAATCCTGATAAATTTTCTCCAGTTGTGCCGGTGTTTCCGCATAGTGCAAGCCGTCGTTCAAGGTTGAAAGTGCGGATTCAAATTCACGTGCCTCAAACAAACCTCTGGCGGTCAAAGCATAGTAATCGGTGGGGCCTTCTCCAAAGCTTGGACTTTCAGCAAGCTCCAGCCAGCGTCTTAATTTTTCACGAACGTCATCACTCAGTTCTTCACTTTTGCTGCCAAACAGTTTTTGCAAACTTCTCTGCAGCATTGGCCACAATTCTTCCGCTCCAAAACGTCGGCTTAGCGAGCGCGAAACCGGTCTGCCGGTATCCCACCACTCATCCCAAAAAGAATATTCTCCTGAAACTGAATTGCTGGTAGAAAATTGGAAAAGTTCCGGTTCACGCTGAAAAGAAGTGAAGACCAGCACATACAAAGAAACAATAACAAGTACCGCTGAGCCAAGCGTCTGCCAACGGATTTTAAGCGGATTTGCCGGAAAAGACTCCGCAGGAGCACGGACTTGCGGAGTTTGATCCGCCAGCTCAGCTGATTTTTGCCAGGCCATTTCCGCGGCCTGATTCTGTGCTGAAGAGTAGAAGCTGTTGCCCAGACGGTAAAAAATTTCAGCGAGGACTATCTCAGAAAGCTTCTCTTTTGCTAAAATATTTTCTGCAGAAAGATAATCTCCGGAATTTACAATTTCCTGCGGAATTTCGATTTCAGCGAATTTTAAAGCAGTCGAAGACATACTGTGCTTAGTGTTGTGTCTCTTGTTGTGTACGCCAGTCATCGTAACTTATGCCTGCCAGACTAGCTTTGCTTTTACGGTGCGAAGTCACAATTTGCTTTGTCATGAAATAACTGATGATGAAACCTGGTACTGCATAAACAATACTCCCGATTATCATTGGCCAGCCAAGGTCTATTAAGAGGAAACGCGCACCAGCCACAATCATCTTCCATGTTCCCTCTGTTGCAGAAATGTGGATGAGATATTCGCTAAAAAGTTCATAAGAAAGACCATTTTGCGTTTCCAGCAACCAATAACCGGTCAGCAAAAATAAATAGTAAAGAGGCACCATGGTGAGCGGATTTGAAATCCAGACCATTGCCACTCCTACCGGCAAATTAAAATGCCTGCAGAAAATGTAACGATAAATACTCCAAATCAGTGCTACCAGATACATCTGTACTCCAACGGTTGGAGTTAATCCTAAAAACACTCCAACCGCGACTCCCAGACTAACTTCTTTAACAGGAGCAGTTGAATGCAAAACCGGATTAATTAATTTCTCTTTAATAAGTTTTTCAATTAGCTTCTTCATGCTCTACCAGCTACCCTGATTTTTCATGGAAGCCCAAGGTTCCTGAATTGGCAGAGGATCTCCAAGCTGAAGCAGTTCAACTGATATTTGATCCGGACTGCGGATAAAGGCCATTTTACCATCCTTAGGCGGACGTAAAATAGTTACTCCAGCATTTTGTAATTTCTCGCAAAAATCATAAATATTCTCAACTCCATAAGCCACATGTCCAAAATTTTCACCGCTGCTGTAAGCTTCGCTCTGCTCCCAGTTATAAGTCAATTCAAGCGGAGGTTCATCTTCAGTTGCTGCCAGAAAAACCAGGGTGAATTTTCCTTCCGGAACTTCCTTGCGTCTCACCTCCATCATTCCAAGTTTATTGATGAAAAAATCAAGCGCGCTTTCAAGGTTTTGCACACGTATCATAGTATGTAAATATTTCATTTTAGCCTTTTTTATCTATTAAAGTTCACCAGCCTAACTGGCATAAAACTGTTTGCTGCTCAACTGCATCAATTATTACTTGAACGGTCACCTTTATGCAAGTTTGGGGTGGAGCTTGTGCCTGTTCAAATTTAAGTGCAGCAATGGATTCAATCAGTGTTTGATAAGCAGCATTGCCTGATTTCCGGGAGAGCACTTTTGTTTCCGGATCATAACGATAGGCAATTGTTTCCCGAGTATCAGCAAGGTCTCCGTCACGGTTACGGTCTGCTTTTAAGACCACAGAGTAAGTTGATATTACGACTGCGCTTTCACTTCCGGAACCAAGTGCATAACCGGCTTGAATCAACTCTGATTTCAGCAACAGCAGGAAACGTTGAAAATCTCCCTGCAATGCAATTTTTTGCTGCTCCTGAAATGCAATTCGGTTAATTTCCAGCAGGGGTCGTTGTGCCGCCAGCAGCACAACAGAGGCGATTGCCAACACGAGCATCAGCTCAATCAGGGTATATCCGGAATTGCCTAAGTAACACGCCGGACTTTTTTTGATCATGGTTTTCTCTGCGCAGTCCGCCATTCTGCTAATATTTTTGGAACTGCATCACTGCTTTTTAGCTGAAAAAAAATAGTATTAAGCGTTGGTTCAACCAGGCTTACCTGCCAATGCAGTTCTGCATTCTCTCCGCTCAAAGTCACAATTTCCTGGTAACTGCCAGAGATTAATGTAGCGTTTAGTTTTGACAGAGTCCAGTTATCCAGTTGTGAAGCAAGTGCAGTTTTTTGCTCTCTGAGCTGCATTTGTTCAAGAGTCTTCTCTGTGACATTAGCAAATCCTGCCACAAGCATGACTAAGATTGTGTTTGCAAGCATCACCTCAACCAGGGTAAATCCGCTTTTCATGCTGAAGCTACCTCTCTACTGAACGTTTTTTGCATTTATCAAATAGATATGTCAAACTTAAGCAGACAAGAGATCAGTAATGCATGTTTCATCTCCGCTCAAGAACCTCGCTCAAGAACCTCAGTCCAGCAGAGATCGTAATTTACATAATTTCTTGAAACAGCATTGTCTTGCCACAGTATTATTTTCTCATGAAGCATTTAAAAAACAGCATGTTATCTTCCCAATCTTTTCCAAGAGAGTCAATCAATGAAATTTAGTTTTCCAGGTCTGAGCGATCAAGAGGTTTCTGAATCACGTCAAACTAACGGTGCGAATGTAGTGACAACGCAGGAATCCGAGGGTTTTTACGCAAAGTTGCTGACTAATTTAAAAGATCCGATCATCGTCATTTTATTAGTTGCGCTGGCAGTTACAGTTTTTTTGGCAGCCTTGGGATTTGCTCCGTGGTATGAAGGTCTTGGAATCGCAATTGCGGTTGTCGCCGCAACGCTGATTGCAACCTGGTCTGAATACAGCAACGAAAATGAATTTCAACGTTTACTTGAGGAAGCTTCAAAAGTTAAAGTGAAAGTTTTCCGTAACAAATCGCTGGTTGAAATTTTTATTGATGATTTAGTTGTCAATGACTTGGTACTTTTACAACCCGGAGATACTGTGCCGGCGGATGGTTTCTTGCTCGAGGGTGACCTCGAGTTGAACGAATCAGCACTCACCGGAGAATCTGAAACTGTTAAGAAAGCTGCTGCAGAAAATGAAAAAAATGCTGCGGAAAATGAAAAAGCCGCAATGTCACGTGCCGCCCTGGTGGAAGACGGTGAAGCAGTCATGAAGGTTCTGGAGGTTGGAGACAAAACCAAGTATGGAGCAACTCTTAAAGAGTTAACTTCTGCAGAAACACGCCCCTCACCTCTGCAAGAAAAACTAGCAATTCTAGGAAAACAGATTAGCCAATTTGGTTACATTGGCGCATTAATGATTGCGTTTTCATTTATGTTTAATCATATTTTTCTTGAAGCCGGCGGTTGGGAAATTTATTTCAGTAAACCGTCTGGTGAAATTATCTATCATCTGGTGACTGCAATTATATTAGCAATAATCATTATTGTAGTTGCTGTTCCGGAAGGTTTGCCCATGATGATTGCGGTCGTGCTTTCGATGAATATGCGTAAACTCCTCAATGCAAAAGTGCTGGTGCGTAAACTGCTCGGTATTGAAACTTCCGGAAGTTTGACCGTCCTTTTTACCGACAAAACAGGCACGCTGACTCAAGGCAAATTAACAGTTTCAGAACTGCTTGGAGGCAACGGTGAGCATTTCACCTCATTTGCAGAAATCCCGGATAATTTGCGGAAAACAGTTTCCTTTGCTCTACGAAATAACACAACTGCCTCAATTGATACTGAAGATGCCGCAAATCCTAAAATCGTAGGCGCTAATCCTACTGAACAAGCTTTATTGAAATTCCTTGGAACAGATTTGACAATCGAGGATGACGTTAAAATGACGGCAAATATTCCGTTTAACAGTGCATATAAATTTTCTGCGAGCCAGGTTGAAGGTTCTCAAAATTTAACTATGGTCAAGGGTGCAGCGGAAATAGTACTCGCCGGCTGTACACATTATTTGGATGCGGACGGTAACAAAGCAGAACTGGATTCAGCAAAAGTCACTGAAGAGATGCAGGGACTTTCCGCACGTGCGATGCGGCTTATCGGGCTGGCTGTTTCAGAGCAGGCTTTAGAGCCGGAAAATGAGCTGCCAAAACAAATGACTTTGGTTGGAGTTTTCGGTTTGCGTGATGAAATGCGTAAAGAATCAAAGCCGGCAGTTGAAACCGCACGGCAAGCTGGAATTCAGGTGGTGATGATAACCGGTGATGCAAAAGATACTGCTGAAGCTATTGCCAAAGAAGTCGGTATTCTTGAAAATGACAATTCGCTCGTGCTGACTTCCAGCGAACTTGCAGAAATGTCGGATGAAGAGATTGTCAAAATTCTGCCGGAATTACGGGTTGTCGCACGAGCGCTGCCCACGGATAAAAGCCGATTGGTAAAACTGGCAAAATCCATGGACTGGGTGGTCGGTATGACCGGAGACGGCGTAAATGACGCGCCGGCAGTGAAAAACGCGGATGTTGGTTTTTCGATGGGCAATGGTACAGACATGACCAAGGAATCCAGCGATATTGTCATTCTGGACAATAATTTTATCTCGCTGACAAATGCAGTACGCTACGGTCGGACACTCTTAAAATCAATCAGAAAATTTTTGATATTCCAATTGACGGTCAATGTTGCAGCCATTTTGGTAGCATTCCTGGGACCGTTTTTTGGCACGGATTTGCCTTTGACCATGACTCAGCTTTTATGGGTCAACATTGTGATGGACACTCTGGCTGCCTTTGCTTTTTCCGGAGAAGCGGCGTTAGAGCGTTATATGCACGAAAAACCGATCCCCAAAGGTCAGTCCCTCATATCTGGCGACATGTGGTCTGCAATTTTGATTGACGGATTTTACATGGCATTCCTCAGTTTGTTTTTTCTCACCTCAGATTTTGTTGCCGGATTATTTGTCTGCGATGAGATACGCTGTGCTGACCCTGAGGTCAATCTTGTCTTACTGACTGCATTTTTCGGCTTCTTTGTTTTTATGAATAACTTTAATAAATTTAACGCCCGTACAGAAGGACTAAATTTATTTGAACACATCACTGAAAACAGAAGTTTCATTATGGTCGTCATCTTAATCTTCTTCCTGCAGACAACCTTTACATATGTAGGCGGAGAAGTTTTACGTACGGTTGGCTTGACCCTGGAAGAATGGGCTTACGTCCTGCTCTTTGCTGCTACCATCATTCCTCTTGACCTCACCCGTAAATTCCTGCGTAACATATTTGTAGGAAACCCCGTGCTCTAGTAGGCCGGGTTAGGCAAAAGCCGTAACCCGGAAAAGCACAACAGCAAAATATCTTTGCAACGTTAAACCCATGTAGGCCGGGTTAGGCAATGCCGTAACCCGGAAAAGCACAACAGCAAAATATCTTTGCAACATTAAACACCATGTAGGCCGGGTTAGGCAATGCCGTAACCCGGAAAATTAAAGCAACAAAATATAAACCATATTATTGAATTTTAACATTTAACTCCGGGTTACGACTCACGTCTAACCCGGCCTACGGCTTAATTTTTAAATCTGGGTTATGTTACGTGTTTAACATTTAAATCCGGGTTACGACTCACGTCTAACCCGGCCTACGGTTTAACTTATAAATCTGGATTATGTTACGCGTTTAACATTTAAATCCGGGTTACGACTCACGTCTAACCCGGCCTACGTATTTTACATTTTCATTGGAGGGAAATGTCTCGATACCAAAGGGTTTATGTTCCTGGGGGTTGCTATTTCTTTACGGTTGTGACCGCACAACGGCAACCTATATTTGCTGATGTGGCGGCGGTCGATATATTGCGGGAAGCTTTTCAGAGAGTGAAAAGCAAATATCCTTTTGAAACAGATGCAATTGTAATTATGCCCGACCATCTGCATTGTATTTGGAAACTTCCAGCTGGAGACGTTGATTATTCTAAACGGTGGCGTTTGGTCAAAACTTGGTTTAGCAAACACCATAATTTAAAAACACCTTTACCAACGAATGCATACCGAATCCGTAAAAAACAAAAATTGATTTGGCAGCAACGCTTTTGGGAACATTTGATCAAGGACGAAGAGGATTACCGGAATCATGTCAATTATATCCATTACAATCCTGTAAAGCATGGATTGACCGATACTCCTAATAATTGGCTACATTCGAGTTTTAAGAGTTTCGTTGAAATGGGATTGCTGGCGGAAGATTGGGGTACATCAAAAATTGAAATTGAAGAAATAATTGGAATGGAATAACAAATACCATGTAGGCCGGGTTAGGCAATGCCGTAACCCGGAAAAGCA
>Ga0257124_1001703_pt1 | contig 14929 bp, 12 predicted proteins | sample SI106_150metaG_FD_190154 | JGI IMG/M metagenome (GOLD analysis project Ga0257124, IMG submission 190154) | Marine microbial communities from Saanich Inlet, British Columbia, Canada - SI106_150 | ecosystem: Environmental > Aquatic > Marine > Inlet | place: Canada: British Columbia | collected...
CTGATCAAAGTAACTGCGCTTCTGCCGAAGCGATAAACAAGTTCTTGTTTGAGGTAATGAAATCGACTCATTCTGGGTTGTCAGAGGTTAAATTATTAAGCCTGATTAATGTTAATGAGAATTAGACTAGCAGAAGAATGTGAAGGAAATTTGAAGAAATTGTGGAAAAGTGGAGGAGGATGCAGATTCTGCTGAGATCATGATATGTTCCTGATAAAACAAGCGATCATGTTTTTCGCATACCTTCTTCAACAGTTCTTATATCTTGAGATTTGAGCATAAAATCTTCTTCAAAAATGGACAATATTTGCTGAGGTATGATCGTGCTAAGTGTTTTTGGATCATCAAAACCGAGCAGCACCCTGATCAAACGTCGAAAAACTTCCAAGGGTGTTCCTGTTGAACTGGCGCTGAGTTTAAGTTGTTTTTCTACACCTTGTGCTACTTCGAAGCGATGTTTTTCTTGGTTGTAGTCAATAGCTGCATTGTTGTTACTGTAATAACCATGTGGCAAAAATTTAAATCTCGCAAAATTATTCAGGAATTCGTGAGTTGTTTTGCTTTTGGATAAATCCTGTTCGAGTTCGTTTTCAAGTCCTTCCCCTGCTTTAAAGGAATGCTCCATTTTGTTCAACAAGGTAAAAAATGTATGAGTGTTTGTTAACACTTGATAGATCATTTTCCCCTCTGCTGAAGTCATTGTTTTGCAGGCTTCTTTCAAAGCTGTCATTTCAAAAGGAAGAAAAGGATCATACACAGATTTTTTACCAGCTGAAGAAAATTGTGTTGATTTGTTAGCTCTTGCTGATTTACGTGACGTGGATTTCCTTTGTACAGGTGCTGCCGGTACTGTTTTGTTAACTTCACTTGCAGGTTCTTCTTTCTGGGCAGCAGCTTTTAATTTATGTGCTTGAATTCTCGCCCCGACTGCTTTTAACTCTGAGCCCATTTCTTGGACAAAACGCTGTTCCTCCAGAGCACCATGTCCTAACATTTCATCAAGAATCCAATTCAGTTCCTCTACTTGTTCTGTACTTTTCTGCAGATTTTTTGTTGAAATTGCGGTATCCCCTTCAAGCAGAGCAATTGTCTGCTCGTACAAAGCCGTTGAGTCAAGCTTTTGTGCTTGTAGTTTTCCTAGTTCAAGCCACATTGTTTCGACTTCCTTGATGGAACTTTTCAGCAAAACACATGTTTGAGTGACACTGCCGAAAACCATTGCTGCGGCAGTTAAACCAGCATTTTCATCATATGCTTTCTGGAGATAATTATAAGTCTTTCTTGAGTTCCAATCTGCAGCATTCGAAAGTGTTTCTACAAAGCCTTTTATTCGTTCACAATACTGCAACATTTCCTTTTTGCCTTCTTCCAGTAAATCAAGTGCGTATAACATCCCTTCAGTTATTGGTGTATCAAACAGCTCAACATCTTTTACGTTTTGCTGTAATTGATTGAGCTTCTGCGTCTTTGAATCAGCAACGCGTCCACCTTTTTCTAACATACCTTTGATCAATCCCAGGACTTTAAAGAGGAAAGTGCTGCTGATGGTTTGTGAAGAAGAATTGTGATAGATCTTGCCAAAGGAGATGGAAAGGTTTTGCAGGATTCCTGTTACTTCACGTAAAGTTTGCTCAACACTGCCAAATGTCTCAATAAAAAGTTGAAGATGCTCTAACTCCTGTGTAGCATTGTCGTGGAACTCAGCGATGCTCTTTTCAAGACCTGCTCGTTCTTTTTGTTCTTTGAGATTGTGCAAATGTTTTTGGAAAAATCCCTGAGGCTCAAAAGGGATACGCAGCAGGTACATACGCAGCAGCATGTCTGTACGGGAGATTTGCTGAAGTTCCAATTCCCAAGCCGGAATATTTTTTGAAGAAAAATTTACGTTTTTCAGGTTTCTTTCAAAATCTGAAAGTTTTCCCAAGAGTTCATCCGGTGTAGTAGTTTTGGGTGTAGATTTTTTCGTAAGAGCAGTTTTCAAAGCCTCCTTTTCTAATTCCTGAATGCGGCTGACATTTTGGAAAAACTTATAAACAGCTTGAACCTCTTCGATAGTCATTGGTGTATCAAAACTGTTGACATTTTTATTAATCAGGAGACTGCTGGCTAGCGGTGCGGCTGCTGAATAGAGTTGTTCAACTTTTGTTTTTACCGCATCATCTACCGCTGCGTCTATCGGCAAAGATACCCATTTACCTTGTTGGAGACCGTCGCGGATGTTCTTGATTTTTTTCAGCGATAATTCGATAGCTTTGCCGGGAGAGAATCCAAGTGGTTCTGTACCGTAAAATCCCTGATCCAAACTGAGGTGGATACAATCAGCCTGACGCTTTATTTGATGTTTCATTTTCAAAAAACGATCAGCCTCTCTGCTGAAATGTTCCGGACTGCGGCATTTTTCATAAAGCTCTTTGTTTGTTCGGTTTATATCCGCCAACATGGAGACAATGCACTCGGGTTCACCTGCTTGAAAAATCCAGCGGTTTTCTTTGCCCAGTGCAAGATGAACAAACTGAGTGATATCTTTTGCTTGTTTCAGAGCACCCTGAATTTGCGAAACTGGTTTCCTCTCTGCTTGTAAAGAGGATTGGGCCTGTTTTAATTGTTCAAGTGTATTAGTGGACATAAGAACATCTCCAAGATATAATGTGCTCAGTTAATAATTTAATTTTCTTCATGCTAATAAACATTTCGTCTCAGGCGCATCGTTTGAACGGAGGATAGAGCAGAAGCGTTACAAGTACTTATAATTAATAACCCTTGAGGAAAAAGGGAATTCCAGCATCAAAGTATGAAATCAATATTGGCTAGTATCTCACAACCTAAAGAGATACAAAACTTAAATTTAAAAGAGTTGACTCAACTGGCCGCAGAATGCCGACAGAGAATTATAGAAGTTACCAGTCAACGAGGTGGTCATCTGGCTTCTTCACTGGGTACCGTTGAAATCACAGTTGCCCTGCTAAAGAATTTTGATTTTAGCTTAGACCGAATTGTCTGGGACGTTGGTCACCAGGCTTACCCTTATAAAATCCTGACTGACCGCAATGAAAATTTTGATTCACTGGGTAAAGCAGGCGGAATCAAGAAATTTCTCTCTCGTGACGAAAGCAACTATGACCATTTTGGTGCAGGGCATGCTTCCACCTCAATTTCTGCGGCGCTCGGAATGGCAATCGGACGTGATCTTCAGCACAAAAAACACCGCGTAATTGCTGTCATCGGTGATGGCGCAATGACCGGAGGTTTAGCCTTTGAGGCACTGAATCATAACGGTTCACTCGATAAGAATATGCTGGTTATCTACAATGATAACGGTATCAGTATTGATCCAAATGTTGGTGCAATTTCAAAATTACTGACACGCTTTGCCTCTTCCAGGTTTTACAACAGTTTCCGTGAGGAAACTCTTGAATTCGCAGATAAAGCTCCATTCTCTGAACGACTAGGTCTTAAAGCTACTTTACAGAAATTACACGATTCTGCAAAGAGCTTTTTTTCTCCGCCAAGTATGCTTTTTGAACAATTAGGCTGGCGTTATTTTGGTACAGTTGATGGTCATAATCTGCCGGATCTGTTGGATTTATTCGATCATGTAAAAGATCTGGACGGCCCAATCGTGATTCATGCAATCACTCAGAAAGGCAAAGGTTATGCTTTTGCTGAAGAAGATTCCCACAAATATCACGGAGTTACTCCTTTTGAACCGGTTGATGGTAAATTTATTAAGAAAAAATCAACTGGTAATGCAATAAGTTTTTCCCAGGTTTTTGGTGACAAACTGGGAGAATTAATGGAGCGGGATGAGAAGGTTGTGGTTGTGACTGCCGCCATGCTGAGCGGAACTGGAATTGTTAAACTTCAACCGAAATATCCTGACCGTGTGCTTGATGTAGGCATTGCGGAAGGCCATGCCGTGACATGTTCTGCAGGACTTGCCACCACAGGAAACAAACCTTTTGTTGCAATTTATTCAACATTTCTGCAACGCGCACTGGATCACATTATTCACGACGTTGCCATTCAAAACCTGCCGGTACGCTTCATGCTCGATCGGGCAGGATTTGTAGGAGCGGATGGTCCGACACATCATGGTTTATATGACCTGACTTATTTGCGGATGATTCCGAACATGACAATCATGGTTCCGCGAAATGGAGCTGAATTAAGAGGTATGATGGAACTTGCGAGCAATTACGAAACTGGTCCATTAGCAATACGTTACCCAAGAGGGAATACTGCTGAGCTTGATGAAAAAAAGATTCCGCAAATTGAATATGGCAAAGCACATGTTTTGCGTAAAGGCCAAGATGTAGCGCTGTTTGCAGTGGGATCGATGGTGGATACTGCAGAAAAGGTGGCAAATCTTCTCGAGAAAAAAGGATATTCTGCAGCCGTTGTCAATGCGAGATTTGTCAAACCTCTTGATGGAAATGTGATTGTCCAGTTTGCTGAAAAAGTAAAATTGCTGGTCAGTCTGGAGGAAAACACAATACACGGAGGTTTCGGCAGTGGTGTACTGGAAACTCTGAGTGAGCAAGGAATTTGCGTGCCAACTTTACAGATTGGAGTCCCGGACCGTTTCATTGCGCAGGGTTCTCCTGAAGAACAATTTCAGGCTGCGGAATTGAGTCCGGAACAAATTTCTAAGCGTATACTTGAAAGGCTGCCTGCGACTGTAGAGAAAATTGACAAGAAAAGAATTGACCTGCAAAAGGTTTCCGCCTGAAAAAATTATAGATTATAAAATAGTTTTTTAATCAATAATTATAAACAATAATATTATTGAGGACTGATTTAATAGATAATTATAATCATTGAAATACAAAGCAATCAGTTTTTTCTGTAGACAATATTGGCGCATTTTAACAGTGTTTACTAAAATGTACGGCTCTTGCATTTGAGGAAGTGCTGAAAGATTTACCAGGGATCCGGGCCACGAATTCCGTGAGAAAATTGCGTCAACCATTTATTGAAGGAAATTTAACATGTCAAACGATTTACTGAAACAGCTGGAAGGAAAAATCAACGCAGCGATTGAAACCATCGAATTGTCACGTATGGAAATTACTGAACTGAAAGAACAAAACGATGAGTTGGAAAACCGCTATGTTGACTGGGAAGATAGGCTGTCTGCTTTGATTGAAAAATTTGAGCAGCTGGAAGATGGAGAATCTGTTGAGATTGAAGCAGAAGTAGAAGCGTCAATTCAGAAAGTCGAGGAAGAAGAAATTGAGGATGTCGCAGCTGAAGAAGAAGAAGCCGATGATGATGATGCTGCAGATGAAGATGTAGAAGAAATTTCAGCTGATGTTGATGAAACTGAAGGTTCCGTGTTTGGAACGAGTCCGGAGTCATTCACAGAAGCCCCAGAATCTACTCAGCATTACGCATGACGCGGAGTCCGAATTCCGGATCCTCTAGTTTTTTCTGCACTGTTTTATTGCCTGCACATCCATTTGCGAAGAATATGTTAACTCAGCTTCTTCGCAAATCACTTCCCTTGTTATTTATCAGCTTTTATTTCGGAGGACTTACTTACCCGCCGTCACTTCAGGCACGCCCAACAGTAGGATTTCTTTCTGTAGATATTCACTATCCCTCAAAAGGACTGAATTGGCTGGGAATATTTCTTCAGGAAGAACTTTCCCTGCAGTTACAACTGCTGGATCGATTTTCGCTCATTTCACCGGATTCCATGCGCCGTTGGAATCAGCGTTTACGAAACTCCGGTCAGCAGGTGTCAAGTTCCACTGAATTGAAAAATTCAGCAATATCACAACTAAAACCAGATAAACTGCTTAAATTGTCAGTACAGAAAGTCCTCAACAAACTTTCTGTCACTTGGAGTATTTACAGTTTTGGTGAAAAGAACTCCATTCAAATAATCCAAAACATTCATTCTTGGAACACTCCGGACAAACTGGTCGATTCTCTCTTGCAGGATCTTAAAAAAGGAGACACCTTATTCAGTGATCTTACATATTTTCCTTTAGACTACACTTGGGAAGGCATTCGCAGTCTTTATCAGTGGAGGCTCAAAGCTGTTCCGCCAACCAATTCATCTTCCTGGGAAGAACATAAAGGTGAGTTGGAGGCGCTTATCTTGAGTTACCCTTCTCTGGCGGCGTCAATCCGATTTTACAGAGCGGTTTTACTCATTATCGAAAGCAGCGTGATGCGGCCTGCCCACGTTCCTTCTTTGAATTCTGCTGAAACAGATATTTTGGCGGCTATGAAAGCGCATCCTGGAAATGGTGCACACCACAGCTTACTCTCACTTTTACACTACCTTCGTAAAGAACCCTTATTTGCTAAACAGCAGGCAAACATTGCCAACAAGATAAATCCCGGAAACGGTTTGGCTTTAATCCTTTATGGTCTTACGATTGGAAAAACCCCTCAAGCAGGTGCCTCATATATTAAAAAAGGACTCCGACTTTATCCTTTTGTTGCTGAACCGAGTGCGGACGGCTGGCAGCCATATCACGTGCTTGTTAAAGATTTAGAGCCGTGGCTTGTTGCTTCAATTTCTCAAAATGTGTCGAATTATGAACAATTGATGCAATCCGGCAAAGAGAGTTACAAAGCCCAGCGCTGGTCAGAAGCACGTCAAGCATTTGAAGATGCATCAGTTCTTGAACCGACTCTTCCAGAACCCTTGCTTTCGCTGGCACAGTTGAAATTGGCCCAACAGGATCCGCAAACTGCACTCTCACTACTCGCTAAACTGAGGAAAAGATTTCCAAGACATGCGGAGATAAATCTATATTTGGGCTATGCTCATGAGAAATTAAAACACCATTCAAAAGCGGAAGCTTTGTATCGTGAGGTACTTCATCTTAAGCCGGAGCACCATAAGGCTCTACTGAGGCTTGGTGCAGTTCTTATCAAACTTGGAAAACGGCAAGAAGCCAAAAGTTTTTTAGAAAGTCTCACCCAAAAATATCCGATGTACACGGTTGCCTGGTGGAATCTTGGCATAGTCTATTATCAACTGGGAGAACTTGAACTGGCAGAATCCGCATGGGAAGAATCTCTAAGGCTTGAGCCGGATAACAATCAAGTGAGGGTACGTCTTGAACAACTTCGTGAAGAGTTATTTTGAGTCACAGACTCACTTTAAAATTATTTATTGATAAAATTCATTTAGGCTTCACTATTGCAACTTTAGTAAATAGCAGGGTTGTTTATGCTGACAAATAGTTGTTATTCAGACATATAGTAAATTATTATATATAAATTTATATTATAATAATAGTGTATTAGGGACTTGTTGCTAATCATTGACTGCAGAAGCAGAATCTGAGTTGAGGAGGAAGTTTTTGCAATTGCGGATCCGCAATACTCTGATTGCTAATGAAGAAGTTTGAATGCATGTCTACAACATAAATGTCTTTAAATTTATTGTATTAACTTATTTAAGAGTTGAGTTAACAAAATAATTATAAGTTGTTTGGGAAAATTGTTAATATACTGTACTTTAACTTGAATATAATATAAGATACTTTGATTTACAGAATAAAAAACTTGCTTTACTTTTTTAAAGTCCATAGACTCTCACGCGAGACGGGGCAGGAGAGTCTCCAAGATCAATCAGAACAGAAGAAGGAATTGAACATGAAAAATATTATAATTTTACTCATATCTGTCTTTTTTTCTGTCCAGGTTTCAGCTCAAACTCAAGAAGTTTTACCGACAGATGAAACTTCCAAGACAAATTTGGCAGGCCAATATATTTACGCTGACTCATACTTCAAAAAATCCAAAACAAGTGTTGTTTTGAAGAATGGACTTATGCTTCCTATGTTTTACGGGTGGCGGTTTGTAGTTTATAATACAGAAAAGTTTTTTATTGGTGGTACTGGCTTAACAGGTCAAACTGGTGGTCCAACCGAAACCGGTACGATGTCACTTGGTGGACTAACTGCTGGTTATGATTTTACCATCTTTGACGATATATTTGTGGACTGGGGTATAACTGCTGGTGGTGCCGGTGGTAAATCGTATGATGGAACTACTACCACAGATGAAGGTGGTGTGTTCGTAGAACCCTGGTTTGGATTTAATCATAAAATTGGAGAAAATACAGACTTTAATTATTCCTTCTCATATTTTATGATGCCGAACAGTGCTGCTTATGACGGTAAACCTGCATTTAATCTGCGCATTGATTTCATTATCAATTAAGACCACTTCATGACAATGCTGAATTGAGCATTGTTTCAATAACACAAAAGCCGTAATTTGCCGCTTTGTCGACTCAACTCTTTTAGGCGCATATTTCGGCTTCCTCTGAATTCCATTAAAAATCCTCTCAAATTTCTTTAAGTTTTGCCTTGCGGCCACATTGGCAGATTGAGCCCCAACCTCGTTTGCCTTGAATTTACAATCAACTATAAAATCTGCTAATAACTTTAGCTGGAATTTCCTGCTGTTATTTGGATTACTGAAGGTTTCAACTTTATTCATCTCTAGCTAAAAGTTATGTGTATAAAGCTTTCAATAATTCGCAATTCTGCTAACGTATCATTTCCAGTGAATGGGATAATCTTTAACTCTGGTGCAGAGGACTACGGTAATGTTTTCTCAGGACAATTATTTTTTCACCAAAGAAGTTGACTCTCTAGGAGATAAAATTGGTATAAATGGAAAAATCCGAAAAGAAAGAGCATATAAAAATGCTGAGGGAAGCTGGGGTTAAAGCCGGAATAATCCCTGTACAAAATCTGTTTAATGAAGACCAGAGGATTGAAGAAGTTAAGCGACTGGGGATATTAGATCTAAACCTGAGTAGTGAATCCCGTTACAGTTCCATTACTCAGGTAGCTACTTACCTTACAGGCTGTCCTCAAAGTACTATCAACATCTTAGGTTCAAATGTCCAACAGTGTAAGGCTAGTTTTGGTTTCGAGCCTGAACAAATCGACATGATGGAAGAAATGCCACGGGAAGTATCTATTTGTCAATTTGGTCTAGCCAAACCTGGGCAGCCACTTATTATTGAAAATATTTTAGAGGATCATCGGACCAAGAACTGGCAAAACATGCCATTTGATCCCGGCTTCCGATTTTATGCTAGCTTGCCGTTGATGAGCTCACGAGGTTTTTCAATAGGTACACTCTGTGTATTTGATCCTAAGTCTAAAAATCTAGATCATCAGCAGATCGATGGTTTGCGACTCTTATCAGATCAAATTGTACACATGCTGGAAAAAGAAATAAATTCAACAGGAGTCTCAGTTCCGGAAGTTAAAACTGAAGAACAGTCTAGCCAAATCAAGGGGAATTACTATTCAGCAACAAGTATCATTTTTGCGGATTTTGTCGGTTTTACCAACTTGGTGGAAAACAGTGATCCTGGTGAGCTTCTGGAGACACTTAACACTTTTTTCAGTGGTTTTGACAGAATTATTTCAAAACACAATGTACGAAAAGTCAAAACGGTAGGTGACTGCTATATGTGTGTTGGTGGAATACCATCTCAGCAAAAAAACCATGCTCAAGAAGCATGTGCTGCGGCAATGGACATGCTCAAGTTTGTGGAAGGCACAAACATTCAGTATGAAGTACTCGGAAAGCCCCGCTGGGAACTCCGGATCGGTATTCATTCAGGACCGGTTATCGCTGGAACTGCCGGAAATACTTTTGATATTTGGGGGGATGCGGTCAATATTGCTGCAAGACTGGAAAGCAGCGGTGAAAGCGGAAAAATTCACATCTCAGAAAAAACGAAAGATTATTTGGAAGGCTCCGGAAGTTTTACTCCAAGAGGCGAAGTGGAACTTAAAAACAAAGGTTCATGGTCTACATTTTTTCTTGATGGGCTCAACTGATTTTAGTTTAGTAATTAAAAAAATCAGTTAACAAAAAAGAAATTGTGGGATTAAATTAAGCTTCTATCCATTGGAATAATCGGTCACGTTCACATTTCTTTTCAGAACAACCGCCACAGAGTCTTGTTGTCTGAATTGTTTTTAATTTTCCTTTGCGTGACCATACTCCAAGCATTTCTTCCATTGCGCCTTCATCACTTTTAAAGTACTCACATAACTGACCAAGTGAAACATTCTTGTGTTTACGCAAATAATCTCTAATTTCAAATAATATCATAATATATTTGTTGTGCTGCCGAACATGACTATATTTTATATAAGTTGTTCATAGAGTTCTTAAATCAGCTTTAGGGACCTGGTTGACTGTTTGTTGTTAAAACGTGCTAGTCCAATAATTCCTGCAGAAAGCAACAATGTAATCGTAATAATCCATGTTATTGAACTCTGTGGATGTTGGGTGAAAGTCGCTGACTGATAGTATAGAACTGAAACACTCCAAGCCAATACAGAGAGATAGACTGAAGAAAACACAGCCCATCCCGGGCTTATTTCTCTCCAAATGGCGGCTAAAGCGGCAACGCATGGAGCATAAAGCAAAATGAAAAGTAGATAGGCAAAAGCGCCAGCAGTTCCGTCAAAGCGTTTAATCATGGCGCCAAAAGTGGACTTGGAAACTTCTTGTTCTTCAGCTGCAGTGGCAATGTCCTTTATCTCGCCAACCCCAATTCCCAATGGATCAGTAATAGTATCAGCGACACTTAGTACTCCAATCGGAATGGAGGCAAATGCGTTTTTAACAGCTTCTGACAACTCAAATTCTTTATCTTCTGGATTAGCACCCTCTTTGGCGTCCAATCCGGCATAAAGTGAGTCCAGAGTGCCTACTACTGCTTCCTTGGCGAAAATACCGGTAAAAAGCCCTACTGTTGCGGGCCAGTTTTCGTCACTGATGCCCATTGGAGTAAAGATGGGGGTGATGGTCATTCCAATTTTACTCAGCACTGAACTATCGCTGTCCTCGTTGCCGAAAGACCCATCAGTACCAATACTGTTTAAAAAACTCAATATCACAACTATGATCAGAATCACTCGTCCAGCACGGATCAGGAAACTTTTTAGACGTTCCCAGGTATGCATAAGAATGCTTCTTAGAGTAGGTACATGATAAGAAGGCAGTTCCATAACAAAAGGGGCACTATCTCCTTGTAGAAGGGTATTTCTTAAGAGCAGTCCCGTCAAGACAGCCATCAGAATGCCTATCAGGTAAAGTGCGAAAACAATGTTTTGTCCCTGTACTGGAAAAAATGCTGCAGCAAAAAGTGCGTAAACAGGTAGCCTCGCACCGCAGGACATCATTGGTGCCAACATCGCGGTTAGTGTTCTTTCACGGCGGTCTTCAAGAGTTCTTGTTGCCATTACAGCCGGCACACTGCAGCCAAAGCCAACCATCATTGGAATCATTGCTTTTCCGGGTAATCCCACGGTGCGCATAAGTCGATCCATCACGAAGGCGGCTCGGGCCATATATCCAGAATCCTCAAGGATGGTGAGACAGAGAAACATGAAGAAAATAGGAGGAATGAAAGTTGAGACGGTTTGGATACCTCCGCCCAGACCATCAGCTAGCAGAGTTACCAAAAGTTCCGGAATTCCAAGTTTCTCAAGGATGTATCTGAAACCATCAACCGTTATCGCACCTGTTAGCTGATCAAAAAAATCAATGAAGGCGCCTCCGACATTTATCGTCACCATAAAAGTAAGGTACATGAAAAGTAGAAATATCGGGATAGCAAGAAAGCGGTTAAGCACTAAAGTGTCAAGACGATCAGTGAGAGTTCTGGAGACCTCTCTGGTGCGGTTTAAAGTTTTACCGGTGATTTCTCTTACACGTCCGTAACGCAGGTCAGTCAAGACAAGATCAAGATCTTCTCCCAGCTCTGAGGCGACCTGTTTACGGAGATTATTAAGTTCAGAGATTGCTGTTGTAGAAAAATATTCCGGGCTTGGAATGTGCTGGTCGGATTCAAGTAAGTATAAACTCATCCAGTTTCTGGAATGTTCATTTCGTAAATTAATGGTCTGTTCTTTTTCAATCAGTGCAGATACTTGCGGTAGTACTTGCTGAATAGCTTGCGGCCACTGTACTGGATTAACAGAAGTTGTCGGTTCTCTTGAAACCTCTCCCAACAACAATTTAAGCTCTTCTAATCCTTGTTGTTTAGATGCAGTCATTTGCAAAACAGGGCAGTTTAGTTCATGCGAAAGCCCTTCGATGTCCAGTTGAAGATTAAGTTCTTTGACCTGATCCATCATGTTTGCTACAACGATTACGGGTATGCCCATTTCCAGTAACTGCATGCTAAGGAAAAGCCCGCGTTCCAGAGAAGTTGCATCGAGGATGTTAACCACTACGTCCGCGTTTTCAGACAGTAGAAAATCCCTAGCAATTTGCTCATCCGGTGAAGCAGCACTGAAAGAGTAGATTCCTGGAAGATCGACTATATTTACATCTTCTCCGGATATTTTACATGGCCCAGTTTTTTTCTCTACTGTCACTCCAGGCCAGTTTCCTACTTTCTGCCGTGAACCGGTTAATAGGTTAAACAGGGTTGTTTTTCCGGAATTAGGATTCCCCGCAATTGCTACCGTAAGTGGTTTCATTGTTTCACCATTTCAATGTTCAAGATGTCAGCTTCCTGCCTGCGTAAAGATAAATGGAAGCCGTTCACGAGTATTTCAAGAGGGTCACCCATGGGGGCGGTTCTAATTACACTGAAAAGAACGCCTGGTATCAATCCCATAGATAATAGTTTGCTCCGGTAAATTGGGTCTCCCTGACCGTAACCTGTCACCTTTACACGATCACCGGCCTTGAGATTTAAGAAATTGTTCTGCATCAGTTTCACCTTCTAAGGAATTCGTATTAAATATCTTTGATAAATTATTATTATAAAACATTTAAGACAGTACAATTAGTAAATATACGTATGTGCTAATTATTTAATTTAGTATAGATGATAACGCTTGGAAGGCATAGAAAAAAGAGAAGGGTGATACCATATACATCCTGAAAAAGGAAAAAAGGAAGGAGTACTAAAGGGGATAGTAGTAAAATATTTGTTGAATTATTTGGGGAAGAATAAACAGTAAATACACTGCTTGAATGCTAACTCAGCAAATAAAACATAGGTAACAGGAGGGCCGGTTCAGCATTTATTTCTTGTAGGAAAGTTGAGACGGTTTAACGAGCCTTTTAGATTAACTTTAATTGTCTCACCGCACTGAAATGAACGCAGCATAGTACTAAAGCTACTGATTTCCTCTTTGAGATCAGCTGAAGGCGTGAGTTCTATATTCAGATCAATTAATGACATCTGCGGACGTTTCTCATTGAGGCGGATTGTACCTTCAATTGTACCATCCAAAGATCCTTTTATTTGAATTTTCCGGATGGCAATTAAAGGTCCGAACTGCACGTCAAACAGTACCTCTGAAAAATCAAGTTCAGGGATTTGCAGATTAAGCAGGGCTGCTCCTCCGGCGATACGGATTTGGGCGTTACTAAGTCGACCTTTTAGTTTGCCTTCCGGAAAGCGCGCTTGTTGATTCTGCAGGGCATTTATATTTTCGATTTGAGAAGATAAGGAAAGACCTCCAGAAACAAAGGCATATGGAAGTGCGGCAATTAGTGGTACTTGTTCAAGTTCTACTCCTGCAAGAGAAATATCGAGCATCTTCCTGGACTGCAAGTCAGTAGAAACCTCGATTGTGCCTCCATGGAGTTGTCCAAGTATTTTTGCTTTTCCGGAAGTTATAAGCGGCAAAAATGGCGCTTCTACATTTTCAAGAATAAGCAGTCGTAGATCCGGAGTTGCTGCCAGCCATTCAGGAGTTCGGAAGGCAATTTCGGCTGTGCTTACTTTTAACCACCCCAACTCTAAAGCTTCAATCTCAACTGGAATTCCTGTTTGTGTTGTCAAACGTAACTGAAGCGCGTCCGCGATTGATTTGCCGGGAAAATTCTCTTTAAAACCCCAAAATGCCAGCACAAAAATCAGCAGCAGTCCGATTATAAATAATAATAAACGTTTTAAAAACCGCATTTGCCTCAACCTTCCTGTTGCTTGTGTACCTGAAACGAGGCTCGTACCTGCCTGTTACCAGGGCTGATACTGATACTCAAATGTGAAGTCCGTAAAACTGGGCGATGATTTTCCAATTTATAAAGCATAGACAAAAGCTGATCCAGTTTAAGTCTGTCTAAACCGACTTTGACACCCTCTGTTCCTTTTTGAACATTGGTCAGCACATTAAGTTGTAAATTGTCCTGAATCACTAGTGAGCGTGCGATATTTTCTACGAAAGAACTAAGAGCCTGAGGCATAACAGGCACGGTTGGTGTACGACGCAGTTGATCCCATTCACCAGAGAGTGCACGGATTTGCTTGATTTGAAGATCTTGCTGATCAAGTTGCAGCAGCAGGTTTTTTTCCTGACGGTTGAGTTGCTGCATACCCCATATTCCTGCCAGCAGAAAAACCAGCAGAAACATGAAAGCAATCAGCAGCTGCTCCCTCATTGAAATATCAGGCATAGGAAGCGTCTATTGAGGAAGGTAGAAGTCAGTTACGTTGGCCAAGAGAAACATAATTCCGCTCAGTTTCGCCTGTATAAATCTGGCGTGGCCGCCCAATCTTTGAAACACCATTACGCATTTCCAGCCAATGTGCAATCCAGCCCGGCAGGCGTCCTATAGAAAAAAGTACGGTGAACATATCTGTTGGAAAGCCCAGAGCTTTGTAGATAATTCCGCTGTAAAAGTCCACATTTGGATATAGATTACGCTCAATAAAATATTCGTCAGTCAGAGCTGCTTCCTCGAGTTGTTTGGCAATATCCAACAAAGGATCAGGTGTTCCCAGCAAAGCTAATATTTTATCACAGTACTCTTTTAGAATTGTGGCTCTCGGATCAAAGTTTTTGTATACACGATGCCCGAAGCCCATTAAACGGAAACCGGAATCCTTGTCTTTGGCCAGTTTTACAAATTTTTGTACATCTCCGCCGTCCTTGTGAATTTGTTCGAGCATTTC
>Ga0257124_1001718_pt1 | contig 14783 bp, 9 predicted proteins | sample SI106_150metaG_FD_190154 | JGI IMG/M metagenome (GOLD analysis project Ga0257124, IMG submission 190154) | Marine microbial communities from Saanich Inlet, British Columbia, Canada - SI106_150 | ecosystem: Environmental > Aquatic > Marine > Inlet | place: Canada: British Columbia | collected...
GCAAAGCACCACGCTGGGTTATCTCCTATAAGTACCACCCGGAAGAAGCAACCACAAAGATAGAAGCGATAACAGTACAGGTTGGTAAGACAGGTACATTGACTCCAGTGGCAGAATTAAACCCTGTTCCGCTCAGCGGCACAACGGTAAGCAGGGCATCACTTCACAATTTTGATGAAATTGAAAGAAAAGATATTCGAGTAGGAGATCATGTCGTTGTCCAAAAAGCTGGAGAGATTATCCCTCAGGTAGTTAAGGTTCTCATGGAGCGACACACCGGTAATGAGGTAATTCGGTTTGATATACCAGAAATATGTCCTGTCTGCAAAAATGGAGTTATTAAAGAAAAGGTACACCTAAAATGTTACAATCCCTTGTGTATAGCTCAGGCAAAAAGGAAAATAGTATTTTTTGTAAGTAGAAATGCGATGGATATTGAAGGCTTCGGCCCTGCCATAATCGAACAATTAATAGACAAAAAAATTATCAAAGATTATGCGGATATTTATTCACTGAAATTTGATGACCTTGAACCGCTGGAGAGAATGGGTGAAAAATCTGCCCAAAATCTGATCGATGCAATAGAAAAGAGTAAAAGCAGAGATTTGCACTGCCTGATCTGTGCACTGGGAATACAGAATATTGGTACTCATGCGGCAGAGGAATTGTCGAAATACTTCGGCACACTCGATAAACTCATAAATGCGTCCATTGACAATTTGAAAGAAATCTCTGAGATTGGAGAAATCACGGCAAAGGGCACTGTAGATTTCTTCTCAAATAGCAACACAAAAGACGTTATCAATAAACTCAGAGAGGCGGGTGTTAATTTAAGTTCCATTCGTAAAGAAGCAAAGACCACATCTCATATATATGAAAAGTCTTTTGTTGTAACAGGAACACTGAATGGATATACCCGTAAAGAAATAGAAGATATAATAAAAAATCAGGGAGGCAAAATATCATCAGCCGTAAGCGGCAAGACAGATTTCCTTATTGCCGGTGAATCACCGGGGTCAAAACTCGAAACGGCAAAAAAGCTGGGAACAACAATTTTAAGCAAAGAGGAGTTTGAAGGGTTGATTAATGAAATATGAGGTTAACATGACTAGTTATTCTAATCTAGGCCTAATTTTATAACCAACTCAAAGTTTTTTAAATCATAAAGAATTCTTATATCAAAAGATATATAGTAGTAAAATTAGAGTTTGAATCTGAAGTAAAACGAGGAAAAAGCATGGAAGTTTATGATGGTTTTAGTTGGGCAGTGCCAAAAGCGTTTAAAGATGCTATCGCTTCTTGTGCCTTTGAAGAAGGTGATACTTTATACAGTACAAAGATGGCATATGGCACATGGAAAGAAGTGGTTGATAAAATAGACCATGCGATACAAGTACATTTTCCAGCGCGCAATAGTAGAAAAAATACATCAGAAGATATTGCCTCGGTGTTTAAAGCAAATTGGAACTCTGCAGTTAAAGTTGAATTTGTAATTGGTGGTGAACCCAATAATAAAAACAAATTTATATATACAACTCAGGGGAGATTATTCGCGCTTCTTCAGACAGGCAATATTGGAGTGCTAAATAAGGATAATGAAATCCCAAAGATTCCCTTGTTTGTAGCTGAATTAAAAAAACATATAAACGATGATATCATTGAATTAATAAAAAAAAATGTAGATAAAGAATCTGATAAACCAAATCTTGTTATTATGGCATATGATGAAACGAATGATGCATCGGTTGATAAATTTAAATCAATATTTTATTCGCTTCACGAATTTAAACCAGAAGTTATAGATTTATCACTTTCTAAGTTTACCTCACTAAAAAAGTATCATTTTCATCCTACCTTATCAATAAGAAGTATCATTATTGATTCAAACTCTCCAGAAAAGATTAGAGATATAATTAAAAAGGTATTGTGGCCAAAAAGAGATTCTAAGAATGCAACTAAATCTTTTTGTGATACTATTACCAGAATCAGGAGTGTTTCATCAAATTCATTTAAACTTAAAAATCACATATCATTTATTCCATATCAAATAAAGAGATATGGTGAAATAAGGGTTCATTCATTTAATCACTCTCCTGTTTATCGCTATAGATTGCATATTACAAAAATTACAGAGCAAAACAATATTCCTAAAAGTCTCAAAAATTATCTGGAGCTAGTTTTTGTTGATTGCCCAAATCATTTATTTATAAAAACTGACTTTAGAGTTTCAAAGTTAAAAATGGAGATGGACGTAGATTTATTGCATCATAAATCTCACAAATTAATAGAATTAGCAAAAAATAGCAGAGTATTTAACAAGTTTAAAAGTAGACATGAAAATCTTGAACAATACCTTCTTGATAACGATAAAGGTACTATTGCAGCAGAATTACCGTTATGGATTGAGGAATGTGAATTTAAAGATTTTAAAAAGGTGTTTAATACAATAGAGCCATTGGTCGGTCATATTGATATACTAAGAATTGAAGATGATGGGAAAATAGCGGTTTGGGATTATAAGCCAAATGCGTACAAAGAGACGAAAGCACATGTCCAAGTGTTTTTATACACTTATATGTTATCTGTTAGAACAGGAATAAAACTAAGTGACTTCATTTGTGGTTACTTTGATGAGGTTGACGCTTATCAATTTAATCCGTGTGAAACTATAGTTGCTTACTGTAAAAACACATAACGGCTATTAGGTTTTCTTTCGTAAACGTAGATTCTTCCAGTTAGCAAGAGTAGTTGTTTTTAATTTTATAGTTGAACAATAAGGAAAATATCACAATGTTTGGACGTCAGATAGAAATATTAGTGATAAAAAAACTAAAATGGAAAAACTGATAAAAAATGCTTTAAAATCTGCGAAAGCAGATCACCTGGAAATACGTATTAATGAGGGAAGAGGGACTGGAGTCTCTTATGTAGGAAAGGAATTGGAGAGTATAGGTGAAAGCAGTATGATGGGCGGATGTGTACGCGCCCTTGTCAATGGAGGATGGGGATTTGTGGCCTTCAATGATATTGAAAATCTACCCCGCTATGTCAAAATGGCGTGTGAGCAAGCTACACTAGTTGGTAATGAGGATGTTGCTCTGGCAGAAACCAGGGTAATCAGCGATGTTGTACAGACACCGGTTGATGTAGACCCGGCAGACGTCTCGCTGATTGACAAACACGATTTATGTCAAAAGTACAACAACATAATCTTATCTTCAAAAAAAATCCAGACTTCCAGTGTAAGATATGTGGATTCCCACAGTACGCTTTACTTCGCAAACCTGGAAGGAAGCTTTATAGTTTGCAAAAATATATTCTGTGGAGTTTCAGTTATGGCAATGGCAAAAGATGGCATGGATGTACAGCAGGCATATAATTCAATTGGAGATCTCAGGGGATACAGTAAAGTTGAAAACTTCGAAGAGAGTTGTGAAGAGGTTACAAAGAGAGCTGTCGATCTACTTTCTGCAAAACCAGTGGAGGCAGGCAAGCATACAGTAATTGTTGACCCAAAGCTTTGCGGCGTGTTTACACACGAAGCATTTGGGCATCTGAGTGAAGCGGATTTTATCTATGAAAACCAGAAGCTACGCGAGATCATGAAACTTGGAAAACGCTTCGGCTCCGATGAATTGTCTATTGTAGATGATGGCACATTAGTAGGAGAAGCGGGTTATAATAAGTATGACAGTGAGGGTACTCCGACTCAAAAAACATACCTGATAAAGGATGGAATCCTGACCAACCGGTTGCATTCAAGAGAGACCGCAGCCAAAATGGATGAGAAACCGACAGGAAATGCAAGGGCTATCAGTTATGGCAGTGAACCGATTGTGCGCATGACTAATACATATATGGAATCCCGCGATCAAACGTTTGAAGATATGTTGGCAGGTGTAGATGACGGCATTTATGCAAAGGGGTCACTTGGCGGCCAGACAAACACAGAAATGTTTACTTTCAGTGCAGAGGAAGCATATAAAATAAAAGACGGAAAAATTTGTGAGCAGGTTCGAGATGTAGTATTAACGGGTAATGTATTTGAAACATTAATGAACATAGATGCAATCGGCAATGACCGTGTCATGTTCGGAGGTCTCGGCGGATGCGGCAAGGGCGGACAGTCTCCCCTGCGTGTAAGCGACGGAGGTCCTCACATCAGGATAAAAAATGTAACAATTGGCGGAAGGTGAGCTAAGGCTACTGGTCAGTAGTCAATGGTCATTCTTGCCTCGTAAATCCCAAATCTGGAATCCTTACGCGAATGAATAGTTATATTATGCTCAGCAAAATCCTTAGTACTGTATTGCAAGCTTATATAATTAGTTATGTTTCAACCGAAGACCTTTTGGTACGAAAAACTTCTCCATGGCCTCAAAACAACCTTGTGCAATAAGAGCAAGTATTGCTGCTGGTACGGCACCCTGCAGGATAAGTGATATATTGTCCAGCCTGATACCTGTGAGGATCAGTTGCCCATAACCTCCAGCACCTATAAGTGCACCTAACGTTGCCGTTCCAATATTAATCACAGCTGAAGTCTTGATACCAGCCAGAATAGACCGGGACACCATTGGCAATTCTACCAGCCTAAGCCTTGCACCCGGCGGTAGCCCAAGTGCTTCTGCTGACTCTCGTATCTGTGGGCGAATATCATGAAGGCCTGTATACGTATTTCTTACAATCGGTAAAAGGCTGTAGAGAAAGAGCGCCATAATGGCTGGAGGCCCTCCAATACCCAGTAACGGAATCATAAAAACAAGAAGGGCCAGCGAAGGAATAGTCTGGATGATTCCAACAATGCCCAGGACAACCTGTCCTAACTTCGGTAGTTTTGCAGAAATGATACCTAGTGGTATTGATATTATAATAGCGGCTGATAATGAGATTGCGACTAGTAAAAGATGTTCCCCTGTATGACGTAACAGGCGACCAAATGCAGTTTCCTCATAAAATTCAGTCTCTAGAGAAAGATTTTCTAAAAGGAAGTCGGAAGCTATCTGGTTTTCCGGTACCATTTCCAGGTTGGCACGGGAATTCATTTTGATCATTTCTGATTCCTGAATTATGCTCTCAAGCTTTTTCAGAACAGTTACCACATGCGGAACACGTTCTTCTAAATATGACCTATACAAGATTACAGCATTATATGAAGGGAAATGATTCAGATCGTCCTCTAGTATACACAGATCATAATACTTTATCTTGGTGTCAGTTGAATAGATATCAATCGCCTGAATAGTGCCTTTTTCAAGACCAAGATAGGCCAAATCATGATCCAAACCTCTCACATTTTCCTGTGGTAAATTGTAAATTTTGCGCAGAGCTGGCCAGCCATCTCCCCGATCCATGAATTCATTACCAAAACCGAGTTTTAAATTAGGATAGTGGCGCAGGTCTGATATCTTTTGAATCTTCAACTCTTCCGCGACTTCCTTTTTCATACCAATTGCATAGGTATTATTAAAACCCAATGCCTTTGTCATTTTAATACCATGCTTGATCAGGGCCTGACGAATCTCCTCTTCGCTATGTACTCCCTCACCTGCCAGAATTTCCTCACTGATTGTACCTGTATATTCAGGATAAATATCAATCTCACCTTTTTTTAAGGCATTCCATAGTACACGTGTACCTCCCAGTTCCCGCAGATAAACGGGCTGTTCGCCGGTACTCTTTACTAGATGAGTTACTATCTCGCCCAGAATTACAGATTCAGTAAACTTTTTAGAGCCAATCTTGATCTCTGGTGTGGAACTATGTACAGAAAGAGGAAAGAGGCTTGCAATGAGAATATTGCAAACAAACAGGTGTATGATAATAAAGTATGTTTTCAACTGGAATCCTTTCTCATAACATCTAAAGGACTTCGTTGAGCATTGATAAAGCGGGTAACAAATGCATCGGCTGGTGATTGTATGAGCTCTTCGAGTGTGCCTTTCTGTAAAACCCTTCCATCCCGCAGTAACGTAATAGTATCCCCAAAGAAACCAGCTTCCGCTATATCATGAGTTACCAGGACAACTGTTTTGCCAAGTGTTTGAAAAATCATTTTCAACTCCACCTGGAGATCGGCCCTTATCATCGGATCAAGTGCGCCTAGAGGCTCATCTAACAGGAGTACGTCCGGGTCTAACATGAGAGCACGCATCAGACTCACCCGCTGTTGCTGACCGCCGGAAAGCTGTACCGGGAAACGTTCAAGTCCTTCAGATGGAAAATGTGTCAGCTTCGTTAACTCATTCAGCCGTTCATTAATCCGTTCATCACTCCAACCCAGATAGCGTGCCATCAGCACTACGTTTTCATGCGCGGTAAGGTGCGGAAAAAGACCTCCCTCCTGGATAACGTAACCCATCTTTCGCCTTAAAGAAATCACAGTCTCAGGAGTAACTTTGGTTCCTTTAAAAAAAACCGATCCACTGTCTGCTTGTATAAGGCCTATAATGAGCCGAAGTATAGTTGATTTTCCACAACCACTCTGGCCAATGAATACCGTTGTCTGTCCTGCAGGAACCGTTAAATTAATGGAATGAAGTGCTGCTGTTAGACCGTAAGCTTTAGAAACACCCTGTATTTCAATCATAAGAAGGTAGGTTTTTAGCTAATTATTCTTGTCTGATTATATGCCCGGTATGTCGTTATCGTTTCCTAATATAATGAGTTGTAATTCTATTTTGATTGGCAGGTGGAGGTATGGATATGTACACTTCAGAAAGAAATCATGCAACCATTTACGGTGTTGCAACCCATTCGCCACAAACGTGTATAACTAACGAAAGTATTTCTTTCCTCAAATCAAGCTAATCAAAATATTTATCATAAAAATCTTTGGGGACATCATAATTCTTCCTGCCAGCAACAGCAAAGTAATATAATGGTTCTCCTTCTATTGAAACACGATGACGGTATCTCTCTATATGATATAAATCCATATACTTAGAGAAAACTAAATCTCTAATCATTCTTGAAAACCCGCTGTCGTCACTATTATCAAGAAATGTTTCTTTTATATTAAACGCCACCCAGCCTTCTGATTGGATGATATTAAATGCTACCATAAATGCCTTGGGTGGAATGTCACCAAACCCTAAAGCAGCAACTGTTGCCAAACAGTTTAAAGACCATGAAGATAAATCATCTTCCTCGCCTTCTTCCAAATTACACAAATCTATAGTATCATAAGCATCGTATATATGTGGTCTGTCTCGTTCAGTTGCCCGTTTTGCTTCTGGAATAATGTCAACACCTACAAGCCTGGAAACACCATGTTTTTTAAGTTCTGCTCCCATTAGTCCATTTCCTGCTCCTACGTCTAAGACCCTGAGTTCTGTGAAGTTTTCATTTGTTTGTGCTACACTGGTGTTAAGAATTTCAGTCACTTTTTTCGGAGAGCAGCACTTGAGACGATCATAAAATATCTGTTCATATAATCCGGGGATGTTAAAAATCACATCGTAATCATGAAATTTAATCTTTTTTTGCCCCTTAGACTCTAATAAATAAAAAAAGGCTTCGTCCTGATCAGCATTTTGGCATTCACTTTTCGGAAATTGGATTCTGTATCGCTTGTTATCCATATATTTTTTATGATGAAAAATTTTTATTAAGTGCGAGGGGTACTATATCTTAATTTACCATTAAAATCATTAATATTATGCCTTCAATGGATATAGAAACTACATTTTACGAGTTTTTAAAAGAATATGCCGGAAACATTGCCGAGTTAAAAGGTGTTAGACTTAAGTATATTTTACTTTTACCACCTGATTACGCTTGATATATGATAACTATATATGTTTTTTAATATAGGGTGGGGTCTGGGTGTGAAGTAACGACGCAAAATTAGGACAAGATGATCATAGCACACATTTGTTAGAATGCCATTCAGCCGCCCTCTCCAAACAAATCATTTATATGTTTTGCCAACTCTGCATGTTCAAAAGGTTTTTTGAGAATGAAGTCTACTTTGAACTCTTCATCATCAATAGACTTAAGCTTCTCTTCCCAGCCTGTAATTATGCCTATCTTTGGTATCTTATCTAACTTGTTAATGATCTTTATTACATCATATCCATGCATATTTGGCATCAACAGATCACATAAAATGAGATCAAAATCCTCTTTCCCGGCAAGTACCACAGCCTCCACACCATTATCAACAGTCTTAACGACATGACCACTTCTGGCAAGAACGTCGTCCATAATCTCACAGGCATCCTCATTATCATCTATTACCAGAATGTGAAGCTTTCTTATAGTTATACGACGGTCAGGTCCAGATGGTACCATTTTTCGTATTGCATCTTTTTGAATTGGAAAGCTCAGGTTAAACGTTGCGCCTTTTCCCTCCTCACTTTCCACATCTATTTTACCGCCATGCCTGGTTATTATACCGAAAGCAATGCCCAGGCCCAATCCGGTTCCTTCCGGGCATCTTGTGGTAAAAAATGGATCAAACATATGATACTTGACTTCTTTGGTCATGCCCTTGCCCGCATCTGAAATGCTTACAAACAGATTATCATCCTTACTCCATGTACAAAATGAAATACTACCACCATTAGGCATGGCATCCAGGGCGTTGTTTATAATGTTAATAAATACCTCTCTTATTCCAGTTGGATCACATAATAGTTGTGGGACATTTCCCATACCTTTCTGATCTATAATGTAGTCTATACTATTGGCCTGAGCCATACTTTTCCATCTGGGCTTTGTAAATTCTATTGACTCCTTTAGAAGTTCGTTTATATCGAAAGGCATAAATGCTGAAGTATTTTTACTTGAGCTAGTGATTTTAAGCATATTATCGGTTATTGAAACTCCATCATCTACTGCCTTCATAATAGTACTAAGATCACTCATCAATTCACTATTATCATTGTAATCCATTTCCAGTAATTGCACTTTACCTGAGATTATATTGAGAATATTATTAAACTCATGGGAAATTCCTGCAGTTATAGTTCCCAGGGATTTCAGTTTTTCTGACTGTAAGAGTGTTTCTTCCATCTTCTTCTGTTCAGTTATGTCAACGGATACTACCATAATATAATCAATCCGATTTTCAATATCATTTACTGGCAAGATAGTGGCATTAAACCACATCTCATTTCCTTTTACATCAGTCAGGAGTGTTTCTTCTGTAATAACTACGCCTGTTCCTTTAACTTTTTCCAAGTTTTTAGTCATGCTTTTTTTGAACGCCTCAGGAAAAAAATCAGAAGGATATGGTTTCCCATAAAATTGTGTGATATCGTCAATTTTCAGAGCCTTTATACCCGCCGTACTCATAAATCTCAGATTAAAATCAAGATCTACTATCTTTGTACAAACTGGCGAATTATTAAGCCAGAGCCGAGTTTGTCTTTCAGACTCATACAGCCTTGCTTCTACTTTCTTACGTCCGCCAATCTCTTGGTTTAGCTCTATATTCTTTTTCTTTAGCTCAGCCGTACGGTCGACAACACGTTGTTCCAGAGATTCGTTAAGTAGCTTAATTTCTTGCTCAGCCTTATGACGCTCGGTTGTGTCGGAGGATACGACTATAATATAATCAACTCGACCTTCATTATCATTAACTGGTACGATAGTAGAATTAAACCATAACGGTTTTCCATATTTATCAACCACAGCCGCTTCCTGTGTGATAACCTCACCCGTTTCTTTAGCTTTATTTAAATTCTTAACCATAAGATTTCTGAATGACTCAGGATAAAAGTCAAAAGGATACGGTTTTCCATATAGCAGTGTAACATCGTCAATTTCAAGAGCTTCTATACCCGCCGTACTCATATACTGTAGATTAAAATCAAGATCTACTATCTTTGTACAAACTGGCGAATACTCAAGCCAAGTACGACTTTTTCTCTCAATATTCTCTAATCTAGCTGAGAGTTCTCTGCGTTTTGTGACGTCCAGCCCATAGATATTAACATAACCTTCGCTTACTATAGGCGCAAACGTCAAGGACATTACGTGATCATTGTGCTCAACATCAATGGTATTACTTAGGCCAGACTCAAGAGTATCTGCAACAATTTTAATATACTTTTCCGGCAATATCCTTGATGTCTGGCAATCCCAGAAACCCAATAGAGATGTGCTCGCATCGTTTCTATATAGTATATTACCGGTAATGAATACTCGTAATACTGGATTTGGATTCTCACTTGGGAATTTTGCCAGCCTATTTATCTCCTCATTTTTTTGTCGGATATGGCTAATATCGTATTCGGTAGTGAGAATAACAGGTGGTTTATCAAGAAGGCGAACAACATTAGCATGGACCGCAACAGGGAAACTGGAACCATCTTTACGAACATGAGTGGTCTCTATCGATAATGCCTTTCCAGACATGATGAGCTTTGTTCGTTCGATGCACTGTCGTTTACCTTCTTCATCGTCCAGATCCGCTACAGGCCTACCAATCATCTCCTCACGTCTCCATCCATGTGCTTCACAGGCAGCTTTATTGACATCAAGTATTATGGGAATACCACTGGAAGAGGGATCAAGAATCATTGCATATCCCCTTGTCTGTTCAAAAAGTGCCCTGAACAGCTCCTTTACCTCCTTCTCTGCCTTCTCTGACTTAACACGAATGGTTATGTCAGTTATAATTATTTTGCATTGACTAGCATGACCATCAGTACCCTGTTCTGCTGCATATCTCAATTGAACATATAACTCTGTGCCATCTTCCCTAATCATCCTTAATTCAATCACATCATATTCTTGCACTTGCTCCTTAAATGCAAGATTGAGGTACTTGTAGTATTTGCCTGAATCTTCTTTTGCCATGAACTTAGATAGTGGTTGCTTGATCAATCGCCCTCTTTCTACACCCAGCATTGAAGCACCTGCCAGATTGACCTCCACTATTGCGCCTTTATCATTAATGGTAAAATATCCGGCAGGAGCAAAGTCATAGAGTCTTGCATATCTGTCTCTTGAGTCCTCAAGTTCCTGTTGTGATCTTTTGAGCTCTTCATTCTGCATGTCCAACTCAATCTTGTGTACCTGTAGTTCATGTGCCAGCTTGCGGACTTCTGCCTCTGAGAGTTTCTCTATTGGCACGGACTCAGGCTTGATCTTCTTCTCTGCTTCTTCACGGAGTGCAGAGGTCTTATTGCTTTTATGTTGATCTCTCTTCATTCTATCTCATATTTGAGTCAAGTTTGTTAAGCTCTTATGTATCGTACCACAGATGCCATAGTACGTATTTCAACCAGCGTCTTTTAAATAATCTGAGAAAATGTGATGCTACGAAAGATTAGGAGTTAACAGAAAGTATGCTAATTTTGGAGAGATGCACAGCCGTTTGCCTTTATCATCATCCAGATTCGCTACAGGTAGACCAATCATCTCCTCATATTCCCATATTTCCTGCCTTGTCTGTTTATTGTAGTTGTTCATGTTAGCCACATCCATTGAAACTGGATATGTTGTGAAAAGTTTAATTGTGAATTATTTCATAGCAATTTTGTGGGATTAGTAAACATGCCAGTATACAATGATTTTTAGGAATTGCATTCTTAATCATTCGGCTGTCGCAAAAATGAAAGATAGTGTCTAGAATAAAATACAATGTGTTTTGTCCACGTAGTTCACTTGGGTATTTACCGCCTGTACCAGAGTCAGTTGGAGCGTAGAGGAAATAGTCTATTGGTTCCAAACCTATAAACTTTAATGGTAGTACAAAGAGCGGGAGCAAATCACTACCCATCCATATAAAATAATGAACGAAATTATCCTAAAACTCTTGCCAGTGTTACTAATTATTCCATTGGGATACTTTCTAAAAAGAATTAAACTATTTACAATAGAAGACAGTAATACACTTAACAAAATCATCATCAACCTATTACTTCCCGCAATCCTTTTTCGCGCATTTTCAAAAATATCTATTACCAAAGCCCTGTTAATATTACCATTATCAGGATCACTAATAATATTATCACTGTTTGTTATAAGCATAGTAATCTCAAAAATATTCCGATTTGAAAAAAAGCTAGCCGGAAGCTTTACCATTTTATTTGCATCAATGGAAGGAGGACTAATAGCTTACCCTTTATTTCTGGTCCTGTTCGGGGAGCAAGGACTGGCAGCATTCGCGTTTTGGGATATTGCTAATGCCCTAATTGTTTTTACACTGTTATATTTTTGGGCTTGTAAATGTGGAAATGATAACAGCAATGTTTTGCTATCACTAAAAAAGATGATTACAAGCCCGGTAATAATAGCCATTGTGCTTGGATTATTATTTAGCTACCTGAAACTTAATATCGAACTTTTAAACGGAGTCCTAACACCGCTGGGCAACGCGACTCCTGCTATTATTATGCTTACGTTAGGTATCGCAATTGAACCAGATGTTAAAGGTTTAAAATTACCTATTTACACTATCATATTAAAAACTATTATAGGCGGATTATTAGGGTTTTTTATAGTTGAAATCTTTGATTTTCAGGGATTATATAAATTAGTCACTATTGTAGGTGCGACACTTCCCGCCACTCCTGTAATGTATGTGTTTGCAACTCAACAAGATCTCGAAAAAGAATATATTGCCAACTATTTATCAATAGCGCTACCCATAGGAATACTGGTGGCAGGTTTAATTTTGGGAATTTTATCATGAGCATCGGGAATCAAAGACGTAACAATCTGCGGCAGGTGTGGTTTGGTGTAGACTAGCTATAATCTGAACAATTAATCGTTATCTAATTTAGTATCAAGTTTTTCTGTGAATTCCAAAGCAACTCCCAAACTGTTAACATGAGCCGGGTTCTCAATCATGCAATTTCTGATAATTTCTCCACTTCCGCTAATCAAATACTTTTCGTCCATACCCTCGTATAAGTGAATATCTGTTTTTATTTGTAGTGGAGTCGTTGTTCCTACAGAAAACACCTCCATATCATCTGTTGTCACTTCGAAATAAACGCCACTCGCACTAACGTTTACTGTCCTACCCCTATGATCAAGTATCGAAATATCAAAGGATCTATTTAATCTCCAATTGCTCCTTCTTGGACTACCCTCTCTCTCACTACACCTTCTATCAGAATATTTTTTCCTAGCGTCCATATTATTGACTCCTTCCTTTAATGTGGCACAAGAACTTGGTGGTAACTACTCTCTCTACACTAATTCTACCATATATAAATCCATAAAAAAATAAAAAGCAGAAATGTACTTTGAAAATAGTATACTTTAAAATTTCTATTCCTACTCATTTATGCTTGATATATGAATGGTGTTTATGAGAATAGTGTTTAAGAGAAAATGATAACAAACTGGACAATTTAAATAAAATTTAAGAAATGGTTTTTGTTATCTATAACACGTTCCTGTACTACTTAATTTTCTCGTATTTCTAACCTCATTTTGTTGACAAGATATTCCGACTACATAAGCAATGTTACCTGAAAAATGAAATCCCCCTCTCTCTTTCCTTTATCGAAATTAATTGATTCACCGCAATTTACACGACTCAACACTACCTGTCAATCAGGGAAAACCTGAACTTGTACTTCGAAATACCTTAGAAGAAATTTAGAGAATAGTACGATATGTGAATGGTGCTTCAGTGGAATGATAACAAACTAGACTTTTGTCAGTATTGTCTATGGATTTAAGGCAACAAATGTAAAGTGAATCTACGCAACCGTTAGCAAACAGGTTCTAACCTTGTCCAGAAGACGACCCTATTTCACTGTAGTTAGATTGTAGTCAAAACATAGTCAACTCCAGCGGAATCAGCAGAACTCCACAGTAATCAACAGGAAAAGAATAAATTTATAAGCTATTGCCAATTAATATGATAGACACTAAATCAGGCAGTTATGGAATTTGCTAAGAATACCCTCTTTCAGAATGCCATTCAAACGCTCTCCCAACTGAACTCACTACCACTATATTCACAAGTTTAAAAGTGCTCAATGACATTGAACACGCAAATCTCTAACAAGAAATATACCTGCAAAAAATCCCATTTTAGTCTCTGCGTGCTTCATTCTGACACACAGCAGCACTATTTTTTATCACACCTCCCCTACTTCTATTTTTAGAAATTATAAATTTTTATTTCATAACGCACTGAATATCAGGCACTTAAATTCATAATAAAATTAATCTTTAGAATTTAAAGGTTTTGGAATATTAAGTGCGATAGTAACAAGCGTGACAAAGGCAAATCAACTGTGAGGTTGGGACGTAAAGCCGTGGAGTTTTTTATTGGAACAGAAGATAAAGAACCTTGCCTCTAATAACCTGAAAACAAATTAAAGCAGTAACAACTTATGATGATTAAAGAAGAAGAAAAACAGATGTTCGGGCAGTTACTAATGGGAAAGAAGATGGTAAATGAACACCAGATAGATGAAGCGCTCGAAATACAGAAGGTAAATGGTAAGGCGTTAGGAGATGTATTAATAGATCTAGGCCATACAACAAGCGATTTAATCATGAGTGTGCTCAATATTACCCGGAAAACAGAACAGAAGCTGGCACGCCTGTTTAATGCCTCTATCGGTATGCTTCTGTGTAATGAACAGGCATCCCTGCTCAACTTTGTAATAACTGAAGCCGAACGAATATTAGAATCAGATATGTGCAATCTGTTCCTGGTGGATGAGGAAAACAGTGAATTCAAATGTTTTTATGTCCACGATGGAGAAACCGGAGAAGTACGCTTACCACTTGGCAGTGGTTTAGCCGGCTATGTTGCAAAGGCATCAGAAACTATCAACCTTGAAGATGCTTACCAAAGT
>Ga0257124_1001721_pt1 | contig 14762 bp, 24 predicted proteins | sample SI106_150metaG_FD_190154 | JGI IMG/M metagenome (GOLD analysis project Ga0257124, IMG submission 190154) | Marine microbial communities from Saanich Inlet, British Columbia, Canada - SI106_150 | ecosystem: Environmental > Aquatic > Marine > Inlet | place: Canada: British Columbia | collected...
GGCTTGGGCCACGCGCTCGCCACCAGGGGAACGATTCCAGCGGGGGCGAGGACGTCAGCAAGGGTGGGCATGCGCGCTCCGGGGCTGGGGTCAGGGTAGCACGGGGAGGGACGAAACGCCTATCCCCGATCTTTCTTGCTCCTCCATGCGTTTTATGGTTGACGCCATAGACGGGGGAGGGTATTATCTAATCATGGAAAGCGAACGAGCCACCCCGAACGGAGCCACCATGAACGCCAAGACCCTGAACGCTGCCCAAACCGCCTACGACAACGCATGCAGGACGGCTCGCGACCTTCGCCCGTCGCTCTTCGCGTTCTCGACTGACGAGCAGCGGACAGCACACGACGCCGCCTGCCAACGTCGCGACGAAGCCTGGGCCGCCCTGTCGGAAGCTGGGCGCGAGTGGGCGAACACGAACCTTCCCTCTGCGCGTTTCGCCTAACCACCAACCCGCCCGCCCGGAGCGCATCCGGGCAAGGAGAGACCATGGCCCTCGACATGCTTTACATGCTGGGCGTCAAGTCCGAGCTCGCCGTCGAACGCCGCGACGGGATCGGCCGCTGTCTCGTCCTGCGCATGATCGGCGAGCCCGAGGGCTCCGAACTCTCCGAGGTGATCGCGGGCTGGCTTGGCGATTCCTCCTGGGCGCTGCTCGACTTTTACAACGCGCGATCGGTCTATCGCCGGCTGCGCACCCTTGGCCGTGTTCGCTACGAGGGCGGCCGAACCCACGACGACCGGCCGATCTGGCTGGTGGAGACGAACTGATGCCCCGCTACCCCACCGACGCCCTGACCGACCTCCTCCCCGGCACCGAGCACCACGCCCGGCGCCGGTCCCTCCGTCCCGCCCTGGCCCGCGTCATGGAACTCCTCCCCGAGGGGTTCGAGGTCCGGATCGGCTCGGACAGGTGGGACGCCTACGAGCAAGGGGACGTCTACACCAAGTCCGAGGCCCTGGAGATCATCCGGGCTGCCTTCGAGGGGTAGCTGTTCGTCATGACTGTGTGCCACCGACCAACGTTGCCCCGTGGTAAGCTGCCCCCAGAGGCCCCACTTGCACGAACGCGACGCCATCCTATCCCTGCACGAGGACGCGAGAGCGTTCGGCGAGGAGGCGGAGCGGCACGCGGTCAAGGTGGACAAGGCCGTAGCGGAGGCCCTCACGAAAGGGCGCCCCACCCTGTCCGGGTTCGTGACGCTCTGCCGCGCCCTGGCCTGGCTCCTGCGCCGACAGGGGGGCGTCAAGCTGCTCCGGGCCGAGCTGCTGGGCAGGGCCGGGGCTACGGTGGTGAGTCTGGATCCGGATGGGGGGCGGTAGGGGCCCCGAAAAGAATCTCGGATTATTTCCCGGCACCTATTGACAGGGGATTAGTGCCGGTGTATTACCAGAGTGTACCAAGCAGGACGGAGCCACCATGACCCGCGCCGAGAAAAACGCCGTCGAGATCGCAATCGGCATCATCCGCAACGGGCGTGCTCTCAACGCCGACACGGTCACCGTTGACGATTTCAAGGCCGAGCAGCGGCGCCTCTGGGGGCGCGCGGACAACAGCCCCAAGACACGCGACCTCGTCAGCGACGCGCTCAACGATGAGGCCATCGGCTGGGGCCTGTCCGTCGCGACCCGTCAAGCCTTCCGCTCTGCCCGCGGCTGCGGCCCTGTCAGCGTCGCTGTCTGCGCCATCACGGATCTCGAGGTGGCGGCATGACCCCGTTTCAGCGCGCCCTCGCGAATCCCGTCAACCCGCGGACCGTGCGCTACGACAGCCGCATGGACAGCAAGCAAGAGTCGCTCACGTCCTCGCAGGCTGACGAGGTCAACGCCGCGCTCGCTGCCGGCGATGATGCCCGCTCGCTACCCGGATGGATCGTCCGTGCACAGGCGCGAGCCATTGCCTACACCATGCGCAACTCTGGGAGGATGGCATGACCCGCCCCGTCTGCCTCTCGCTCTTCGACTACTCCGGTGAATGGGCTCGGCCGTGGCTGGCGACTCACCGTGTCATCCTTGCGGATGTTCGGCACCCCCTCGGTTGGCGAGACTACGACAAAGACGGTCTCGCCACCCTCGGCGCCGACGCGCGTTTCTGGCGCAACAACTTCGCACTTCTGGGAGCCTTTAGGGACGTGGACTGCGTGCTGTCTGCCCCGCCCTGCACCCACTTCTCGAAGGCCGGCGCTCGTCTGTGGAACGCGAAGGACGCCGACGGAAGAACGGCAGAGCACCTCGATATGGTCCGCTGCACGCTCGATCTCATCGACGCGCTACAGCCGCGAGTTTGGGCCCTCGAGAACCCACCGGGCAGGTTGGCCAACAAGGGCGGCACCGGTCTCATGCAGACCGAGCTGGGCGTTCCTCGCTACGAGTTCGACCCCTGCGATCATGGCGACGCGCACCGAAAGCGCACCTATCTATGGGGCCAGTTCGCGATCCCGGCGCGCCATCCGGTCGAGCCTGCGACGTTCACAAACGGCGTCCCGGGCGGGCGTAACTGGCTCGCCCGCCTGTCCAGCAAGGACGAGCGGCGACGGACAACGCCGGCGGGCTTTGCTCGGGACTTCTACGCAGCGAACAAGCCACCCGTCAAACGAGGCAGAGGACGCCCACCCAAAGGCGCAACGGCCCGCTCCGTCCGCCGCGAGATCCGTATGGAGCCCGCCGACGCCGCGGCCCTGGACGCGCTACGCCAGCCGGGCGAGTCGAGGAACGATGCGGACTTGAGGGTGCTTCGTGCTGGGCTGGCCTCTACGGACTGAACGGATACAACCGCTTCGCCGCCTCGTAGGCCCCCGTCTCTTCCGCGCTGGACAGGTCCCAGTTCGGCTTGAGGGTCGCCAACCGGGACAGGAACGCGGCCTTGCTCGTGTTCGCGTTGTCGGCCAGTGACTCCATCTCGGTCCGGGTGAAGACCTCGTGCTGGCCTACGTGGAGTTCCCACTGCTCGCCGTCGGTGTCGTTGTGGTGAACGCCTGCGCGGCCGTTGATTTCGCCTTTGCCCATGAGGTGCTCCTACTGTCTGACGGTTCGGAAGTCGGGATCGGTGGGGCGGTCCTCGGCGCGACGCTCCAGGCACGGCGGGACGTCCAGGCCGGACTCGAGGAGTAGGGCCCGGACCACGTCCTCCTCGCCCTCGTCGAACGGGATCCGCCAGTCCTCCTCGCGGGTGGCCTGGGTCTGGGCGAGGATCGTCGGGTCAAGGCTGGCTGGCGACATGAGGCGTCTCCGAAGGGATGGGGGCGGCGGTCAGCCCCGTGGTGTCGATGCCGCAGTCGCGGGCCAACAGGATGAGGGCCAGGGCGATCACGCCCCAACTCGCGGGCTGTTTGAGGGCGTCCGAGACGGCCCCCCAGACACGCCCGCGGCTTTCTATCTGTGCGGCCTGGCAGGCGGCGCAGGCCTTCTCCTGGGCGTCCAGGCGCGCCCCGTGGTTGGCCTGGGTCTCGGCGAGCGCGTCCACGCGAGGCCCGATCGCGGAGATCAGGTGCTGGACGATGGAGAGGGGCGTGGTTTCGGGCATGGGCTACCTCGGCAGCCCGCGAAGCCCACGGAGCAGCGCGCCACGCTCGTCGTCGGTCATGCTGGCCAGCTTGCCGCGGAGCTCGCGGTTGAGTCCGTTCTGCTTTCCGCCTTCGAGCGCGGCGATCACCTTGTCCACCTTGGACGGCGGGATCTCGATCGCGTCGTCAGGGATGGCCAGGGGGTGGAATCGGCCGTTGCCCATCACGATGAATAGAGCCTGCATCAGGCGATCCTCCGGAGCACCCAGATCGTTGGGACGATCACGTCGAAGTCTGTCCCGCTGCCACCCACGCCAACGCCGATGAAAAACTCCTGGCTCGCCGCCGGAAACTTGTCCGTGGCGCCGGGCCTCGCGTCTCCGAGAGAGAACGGACGGGCGGCCCGCATCGTCATCGACGTGGGATCCACTGGGCCAGAGACCCAGGCGTCGGCCCTCGGGATCGCGTTCCGTCCGATCTGCTGCCAGCAGAACAGGTCGTCTCCAGTGTGCGAGTAGCTCACCGACGCAGTGCTGCCGCTGACGTCCTGCCTCGATGTGTTGGCGCCTGCCGGGGTGAACCCGATGCCCGCGAGGGCGTAGTCCGTTGCGATCACACCGTAGGTCATCTGCTCATAGTTGGCCGAGTCCCCCGTGATCTGCGCGCGGAACTGCACGGCCCAGTCGGTCTCGTCGTCGTAGCCGCTGAAAAACTCCGTGTCGAGATCGAACTGGGATCGCGGGTCGCCCACGCTGCCTGACGCCGTGGTGTAGTGCAGGCCGGTGCCGTTGGTGATCGCGAAGACGGAGCACTGCGCGGTGTTGATTCCCTGGAGGTCGATTCCGCAGTCGAGGGTGTAGGTCCCGTCGCCGCCGGCCTTGATATCGACCGTGGACTCTGCGGTCAGGTCGATCTCGTGCACGAGCTCCCAGATGCCGCTGATGCCCGCCACGCAGACGTTCCGCGCCACCTCGACCCCCGCCACGGTCGCGGTGAGCACGTAGGTCCCCGGGTAGTCGGGGGTGTAGGTGACGGTGTGCCCCGAGCCGCTGACACTGCTCGAACTGCTGGCCGGCTTCTCCAGCGCCCATGAGTCCGGTGCCGTGCTGACCGCGTCCGCCTGTAGCGTGACGGTGACCAAGGCGTAGGCGTCCTGGGCGGTGTCGGCGGAGATGGTCCAGTCTACGTCGGAGCTTGGCAGGTTCGGGTATGTCGGGCGTACAGGCATGCCGTGCCCCTACTGATTCAGAGTGTGGTACAGGTCCAGCGCCCCGGTGGTGGTGCCGGCGTTCGGGACGATGCGCCAGTAGACCTTGGCCGCGACGGGGACCGTGATGGGGATTGGAGCCAAGAACGCGTCATAGCCGCCGTTCGGCAGGGCAATCCCCGCGGTGCTGGTGTAGAACTCTTCGCGGTTGGCGCCGGGGGTGAACCCGGTCTCGGTGCTGCCGTGAATCTGGAAGGTCGCGGAACCGGCGGCGACAGCGTTCTCGAACCCGACGGCGTGCACCCAGTAGGTACCGGCGGCGAGAGTCATTTCGACCTCGGCCGTTCCGTCGTCGGCTGTCCATGTGACCGATATTTTGGTGAACGTGCGGGCCCCGGCGGCGGTGACGAGCGAGGCTGCGATGGCCGCAGCGCTCGCCTCCGTCACCAGGAAGTCAGCCGCGATCGGGCTCTTGGGGATCAGGTTTCCAGCCGCGTTGGTGAGCAGGGCTCGCCAGTTGGCGCCGTCGCTGCCAAGGACAGCGAGGCCCTTGACCGTGCCGAGCACCGCACCGATGGTGGTGAGCGCTGCGGCGAGGGCCTCGGTGGCCGTCCTGATCGCGTCGTTCAGCAGGTACAGTGCGCCGCCAGCCTCCACGGCCGTCTGCGTGGCCTCGGTGGCGGCCTTGATGTCGGTCTGCTGGTCGTAGTGGTCGCCGCCAGCCTCGAGCGGCGGTGTGCTGCCGTCGCTCTGCACCAGCTGCGTTTTCTGGTTGCCGTCACCCTGCTTGGTGATGATGTCGTCCTGCTTGATCTCGGTGGCGAGGCCCGCGCCTCCAGGGTCCAGGGCCTCGATGGCGGCCTCTACGGCCTGCACATCTTCCTGTCTGCATGGGATGTCTCGTGCGTTCGTGCTCTGGCTGCCCATAGTTCACCTCGATCTGGATGGTATCACGTAGCCTGGATGGTGTTGATGAATCCGGACGCCCCGGCCACGCCGTCGGTAGCGCCGCCAGCGGCCGTCCCGCCCGCGCCACCTGCCGCCTGGACGGTCCCGAGTGCGGTGGTCTTCCATGCAAAGACGTGGACCTGCCCGCCCTGGCCCCCGCCGCCGCCGCCAGCAACACCTGCGCCTGTTGCCGCGCCGTCGCCGCCGTCGCCGCCGTCCGCCCTGATCGTGCCGCTGTTGTCCAGTTCGTAGCAGGCAACGAGCACGACGCCGCCACCAGCTCCGCCGCCGCCTGACGTGGCAGTGTCCACTCCAGGATCACAGCCGCCCGCGCCGCCGCCGCCGCCGCCCGCGAGGAACCCAGGGGTGCCTTGCGCAGCCAGGAAACCGTAGGAGAAGTGCCCCGGGGTTCGGAGTTCGCCGAAGGTGGCCGGGAAGTCGGTGGACGCGCCGCCGCCGCCGCCAGCCTGGCCGCCAGCCGCGCCGCCGCCGCCTGCAGAGCCCGCGCCGCCCGGGTGCATCTGGTTTGCCGGCGGGGCGTTGCCTGCGGCGCCGACGCCAACGGTGGCGCGGCCGTTCGCCCCTGCGCCGCTCTGGGCGCCGAGCACTCCGGATGCCGGGATGGCAGCCCCGCCGACGCCAGCAGCGGCATCGGCGCCGTTCATGCGGATCTCGCCGGTAGCCTCGATGGTGAGGGTGCCGCGCACGTAGATCGGAAAACCTGCCGTCTCGATGACGGTCCCGGCGGGCACGGTCAGATCGTCGTAGAACATCGCCTTGGTCAGGGTCACGGTTCCAACGATCGTCCCGTTGCCGCTGGCGCCGTCCCCGAACAGGGCATCAGGCTGGTACTGCGGGTGAGCGCCAAGCGGATCGGCCAGGTGGGTGACCAGCAGCGCCCCGTCCGCGCCCACGTCCCGGCCGTCGATGGTGACGCCAGCGGACACGGTCAGGTTGCCGGTCAGGGGCTTCGTGCCGTCCTCCATCAGGTAGGGCGCATGCGGGTCTGACTCCGCGACGTGGTCCGCGATGGCGCCGGAAACGAGAGCCCCGGGGAAGATGCTGCGGGACATGGTCTATTCCTCGTCCACGCAGGGCCCGAACCAGACCCCGTGTGCTCGGTGGGTGACCGTGGCGCCGTCGCCCGCTCCTGCGACGCTGGCCAACTCGGCGCAGATCCGCGCCAGGCCTCCGGTTTCGACCCGTTCGGTGGCCCCGCGATAGTCCAGGCTCACGGTGCCGCCGTTGATCTGGGTCCAGACCTCAGGTGGGTCCACCGTGCTGTTCAGGGTGCTGGTAGTGTCCGGGTATTCGTAGAGGAGCAGGGTCGCGGTCTTGGCATCCGCCACGCAGGCAAGCGCACCGGCCCCGGTGGCGCCGATATCGATCGTCCAGTCTGCGTTCACGGTGCCGAGGATCTGGAGCGTCTCGGCCGGGTTGCCACCCGCCCCCGCGCCCGCGGTGACGGCTCCTGCGGAGTCGAGGCACCGGGCCTCCACGATCTGGTTCGCGCCCGCGGCACCACCGACGACAGCGTCTGCTGTGACGGCGTTGCGGAGCCCGATCAACAGCGCGTCCTCGTTGGCGGGCGTCGCGTGGTTGATGGCGTTGCCGTTGATGGTGACCGTGTAGGTGGCAGCCACGTCGAGCACGGTCATGGTCACATCCGCGATCCTGCGGTGGACCTCGGAGCGGAGAGCCGCCACCAGGAGCGCGACCACGGACGACTGCAGAGCGACCCCTGCAGCAGCTGTGGCTGGCGCTCCCGTGTAGCTGGTCTGCTCCTCCCACTGCGGGTTGCGGCCGGCGAAGAGGACGGCGAGGGTGTTGGCGAGCTGGAATCCGGCGGTGGTCATGTGGTCACTCCACGGCGGTCTTGGTGTAGGTCAGGCGAATGGTGCCGAACCTTGCTGTCGCCGCCCCGTTGGGGGTAAGGCTCATGACAAGAAAATAGCCCTTGTTTTTCACGTCGATCGCGTGAGAAAACGTATCGGTATAGGTGGTCCATGCTGGCGTGGTCACACCGAACTGCGGGGCGCCGTACTGTTCGAGCGCGTTCGCGCTGGCGGATCCGTCCTCTGCCAACTCGTTGATGATAATATCGCACGACGAAAGGGCATCGCGGTAGTAGTCGATACGGATTCCAGTGAGGGTAAAGACGGTCCCCGCGGCAGGATCGTCCGTGTTGTTCTGCTCGAATCGCAGCGGGTATCTGGCGGTCATGGTGGCGCCGCCGCCGGTGGCTCCGGTCACGTAGTCAGGAGGCCCCGCTGCGTAGGCGATCGAGTCGTTAGACGGGGCCCATCCCCCCATGAGCGGAGACACGTCCATCACCATCTCCAGCGTCTCGTCGTAGGCATAGCGGATCTCGGTGTCCGGATCTTTCCCTGCTACCTGTCCCTGGTGTCCTGTGCTCATGGGATCCTCCTATTGGCCTGGTACGATGAGCTGACGCATGGGCAGGTAGTCGTCGCCCGGATCAACGCGGCGCCAGACTCCCGGCCTGTTGCCCCGGTAGATGCGAGCGATGGAGGACCCGCCGCCCGTGTCGTAGCCAGTGAAGACGGCGGTTCCGTCGGTGGCCACGGAGTTGATCGCGCCTGCTGCTGGCTGCCAGTTCCAGGTCATCGACAGATCCGACTTGTTGAACGCGCCGACGATGTTGACGCCCGCGGCATCGTAGGCGACGAGGACCAGATCCTGATCGACCGCGATGCTGTGCTCGTTGGCGAGCCCCGCGATGTTGCGGGAGGTGAGCGTCACGCCATCCGCGCAGCCCCTCACGGTCAGGTGGGCAGCGGCGCCGGAGTCGATCGCGTAGAGGTATCGACCGTCGCAGGCGAGCCGCTCGTTGGCGGCGATGGCATTCGGGGCGAGGTCCCAGGCGGCGCCTGTCGTGTCCAGAGCCGTGCCTCCCTCGTTGGCGGCGTCGTTGCCCGTGGCGGCGTCCAGGGCTCGCATGGTAGCGGCCGAGCCATGCCCGGAGGCAGTGCCAGCTACGAAGACCTGACGGCCGTTGGTGGCGATGCTGAATAGGTTCGCGTTGTGGTCGTAGGACCACGTCAGGGCTCCGGCTGCGATGGTCAGGGCTTTGACCTGGTTCGCGGCAAGCTGCCCCGCGACGTAGACGTGCGTGCCGTCCATGCAGATATCGTTGACCGTCGAGACGTTGTTGTGTACCCACTGGCTCACGCCGGTATCGTGGTCGAACAGCTCGACGAACGCACCATATGCCAGGGCCACGTACTCGCCATTGCTGCAGACCTTGAAGTTGTTGCCGGCGTTGGTCTTGGTGTAGGTGGCGACCGCAGTGGTGGTGTCCCGCTCGCGACTCACGATGGTCCCTGCGCCGTCGTGCATGAGGATGATCGACTTGGCGGTCACCGCTACGCTGTCCACGTCGTCGCTGGTGTCGGTGGTGGTGTGCGCCGTCCCCGGCGCCTGGTCCATGTCGTGCTCATCCACCAGGCAGGCCTGCTCGATGGCGGCCCCTGCGCTGTCGCTCATGCCCTCGACGGCTTCCTCGAGGGTCTCGAACCGCGGAAGCAAACCTTGGCCGATCATGTACGCCAGCCAGTTGAACTCCTCGGCTGGGACGGGCTGACCGGACGGGTACCCCTGGGCGATCTGCGAATCCGTGGGCCTGGCCGGGGCGTGCGGCTCGCCGGTCGCGGTCGCTGCGGCTCCCCAGTCAAATGGGCTGTCAATGGCGCTCATGGGTAGAGCCTCCGGGAGAGGATGGTCGTGCCCCAGGTCGTTCCCGAGCCGGCGTACCCGGGCAGGGCCTCGGTGAGGCACCAGGACACGCCCGCGGGGATGGCCTCGGCGATCAGGCGGACCGTAGCGTTGGCCTCCTCGTCGGAGAGCCAGGACTCGCGGAAGATCGAGATGTTGAGACCCGCGGGGTAGAGGCCGAAGTAGCGGGCCGACGTGGCCTGCGTGATGTCCTTGGCGATATCGATCAGGGCGTCGATCGGGTTGTCGCTCCCGTGTCGGTACAGGCGGAGCACGCGCATGCGGGCGCGAACGAAGCGCCGCAGCTGCTGGTCGTTCAGGCCGTCGTATGGCTGGCCGACCAGGTCCGCCCAGACGCGCAGGTGGACGCCCTTCGCGGCGTGCAGGGTCATCCCGTCCAGCAGCGAGAAGGCCACGTCTTCGAGGTCTTGGACCCCTGCGGCCAGGCCCTGGACAATCCGCGACGTCCTGGGCTGAGCCTGCAGGGCAGTAGGCATCCTACCAAGCGCGATCTCCGCGTGGTTCGGGATGTAGCCGACAGCGAGGGACGGGGTGATGCTCACGTGGTCACCGTCACGGTCCCGAGATCAGGCCACTCGGTAGCGATCGGCTGCACGAAGGCGTCGCCGTTGAGAGTCACGGTGACACGGCGCACGCCAGCCACGTCGTCGGCGATGGCGACCTCCAGATCGAGATCGTCGATGGCGACCCCGCCCGCCGCGTTGTCGGTGAACCAATCGGTGATCGCGGTGTCCACGTCGTCGCTCACGTCGCCCAGCACGTAGCCGGTATCGGGAACGACCGTGGCGATCACGTTGACGGTCAGGCTGGTCGCGTAGTACCAGCGCACGGTCTCCTGGTAGCCGTCGGAGCGGGTCACCGTCGCAGTCGTCGAGCCGTTCAGGTAGATACCCGGGTCGAGATGACGGTAGAGCAACTCTGCCAACTCTTCCTCTTGTGCCGTGGTGAGCGTGGAGGGGTAGACGCAGACCGCGATGGAGTGAGGCTGGAGGGTGAGCCCGGAGACGACCGCGGCGGACGCGGTCCGGTTGGAGACGCAGAAGGCACCCTGGACGTAGTCCAGAGCGAGGACGCGTGCTTGTACCGCGGCCAGGGTGCCAGAGCCGCGATTGGCCAGCGAGGACGCCTGACGGAGCCTGTAGGCGTTGTCGCTCTCCAGGTTGGTGCCGAGCGTCGCCGCCGCCGCGTTGTAGACGGCCGTCCAGCCTGACACCGGGGTGACGATCTCGTCGATCTCGCCGATGACAGCGGCCGTTGGGCCGTCCTCCGTGCACTGAACGACGGTGGTGGTGGTGCCGGCCAGGGGGATCGTGACGTCTTCCGTCAGCGCCCACTGCGCTGTGTCGTCCTCTCCGCCCCCGCGCACCAGCTTGCCGGTGACGATGATCGTCCCCGTCGTCCCGGTGATGATGACGGTGCATGTCGAGGGCGTGGCGGGGTCCCGCTCCACGCCGCGGATCGCGCCGATATCATCCAGGTGGACCCCGGTGGCGTTGTTGGGGGACATGGAGTCGTGGATCGACTGCGTCATCTCCGAGACGCTCCCGAGCCGGTCGGCGAGCACGTCCACCAGGATGGACAGCACCAGATCGCTATCCCAGTCCACGGCGGCGTAGCCTGCGTCGAGCAGGGCGGCGTCCACGCCGTCCCGCATCAATTCCGCTTCGTCTGCCGCCCGTGGGGCCACGTAGCCGGAGGAGTCGAATCCGTAGGTGCTCACGTCAGCCTCCTCATGCCAGCACCGAGCTGGCCCGGCCCCAGAAGTTGGCGGTGAAACTCATCGATCTGGCGTCGTGGTCCTGGATGGTTGCGGAGATGCTCACGGATCCCTCGTCTGTCGAGACGTCGGCGGACACGGAGATCGTACCCCCTGACGCGGTCGCTTGCACGTTGGACACGGAGACGACGCCCTTGACCGCGGAGATCTGCTTTCGCGCGTGGGATCGCACGGTGGCGAGCGGCACGGGCTTGGACGACAGGACCGCCACCCAGGGCATGCCGATAGACACGTCTCGCAGGACCTCGCCCTTGTGGGTTGCGAGCCTGACGCGGATCCGCTGGGCCACCAGGTCGATGCCGGAGACCAGCCTGCGCCGATCGGGGAAGTCCAGGCCGTCAAGGTAGGTGTCGAGTCTCATGTGTCCGCCTTCACGACAGACGAGCCGACGTTTCCGGCGGACCCTGTCGTGGTGCTGACGCCGGTGGAGAGAGGCCCAACTACCACCCCTGGGTGTATGTGGGTCGAGATCGCGGTCCAGAGTGCATTGATCTCTGACCTAACCAGCGAGTCGAGGGCTACCTTGTCGGACGCGGATGAGCTCCCAAGCCGCACGTCACCGGTCCCGCGGTCGTAGAGCACCACGGCGCCGCTGGCGTAGGCCGCGGACGGCAGAGGGGATGCAGGGGCCTGCACGCCGGCCAAGAACACGGCATCGGTGATGTCGAATCGTCGTGGGTCGCGGGGCTCGGTCGCCTGGCTTGCCGTCGCCTTCCACTCGTCGATCGAGCGGTCGCAGATCAGAGCCAGGCCCCACTCGCCATCCTCGAGGTCCCAGGTCACGGAGCCGGCGAACTGAACGGGGACGTTGGAGACCGGCGGCCGAGCCCTGGCGACCGTCTCGCCGTCGTCGTTCTGGACACGGTAGGCGGTCGCGATCTGGATGGTGGCCGTCTGCGTGGCGCGGTCGTAGGACAGCACCCACGCCGGAGCGGCGACCCTGACGGCGCCACGGGCAGCCTTGGCGGCCTGGTCTTGCACCTGGGCCTGCGTGGTGTTGCGGCTCATAGCGTCGCCCCCACGGCTTCCACGTAGAACTCCGAGCCCCGGGAGTCGCCCCGGAATCGGCATTCGGTGCAGCGGTAGTCCCCGGACACGCTCTCGGAGGTCACGCGGAACGCCCGCCCGGGGCGCATGGAGGGGTCGATCAGGGCTCGGATCTCCACGCCCGAATCAGTCCTCGTGGGGCTGCCGATCATGCCGGTGGTAGGCGTGAACAGGATCGCCTCCTCGCCCGTGGTGGTCCCGGACGCCCAGATCTGGAGCGTGCCGTCCCGGATCGTCCACTGGCGCCCGGTCATGCCGCAGAGATCGTCCAGGATCCCCCGCGCGGTCCCGGACAGGGCGCGACCGTAGGGGAATCGCTCGTCCTCTCCGACGTCGTAGGTGCCCAGCGGCAGCCCGAGTTCGTCGGCGACAACCTGGAAGACCTGCGCCGCGGTCTGCTCGGCGGAGTAGCCCACGTCCAGGTATGTGCCCGTGTAGGCGCTCCGGCCGTCCTGGGCCTCGACCACCAGCACGCGGTCAGTGGACTCTCTGCGCTCGCTGACGCCGTCGGGGATGGGCTCCCCGTGGAAGATGAGCCGCGCCACGCCCTCGCTCGAGTAGCCGACCAGGAGCCGGATGACGGCCCCGTCCTCTTGCATCAGGGCGATGGTGTCCGAAGCGGCGCCCGTGATCTCGATCTTGGCGCTGTTCGGGCTCGAGCCGTCGTTCATCTGGACGTCGAACTTGACGCGCAGGGCGGACAGTTCCCGGCCCGTGTCACCCTCGGTGCCAAGCTGGACGGTCACGAGTCGGCCGAACTGGGTCACGTCGTCACCCGCAGCCCGAGATCGTCGGAGTCCTCGTCCGGGATCTCGCTCTCGGAGTAGTACAGGAGCCGTCCGTCTTCGGTGCCCAACTCCTCGCGCTGGCGCAGGTCGCCGAAGACCAGGAACGCCCCGGGCGGCTGGCTGGCCTGCAGCACGCCGACGAGTGGGTCGGAGCGCCCGGATAGGCGGCGACCCTTGGCGATCGGGGTCATGTCCTGCGTGTAGATGTCCATGTACCAGGCCTGCTGACGGGCTCGCCAGGTCAGGCGGACGCGGTAGCGCGTGTCGTCCATGGTGTGGGTGAAGATCGTAGACGGCTGACTGACGAACGACGGGAGCTCACGGGGCATCAGGAAGCCTCCTCTTGCTCGCTGCCGTAGATCAGCTGGTACAGCCACGACGACGCGGCCTCTTCCTCGGCCTCGCTCATGTCCGGGGTGGCCCCGCTCTGCTCGCCTGCATCCACCTCGGACGCCAGCCCGTCGGCGGCCGTCTCGGCGGCCTGGGTGACTGGGATCGTGACGGTTTGCGCCTCGACCACCACCACCTCGCGGAATGCCAGCGAGAAGCGGAGCGAGCGGTAGGCGCCCCTCTCGTGGGACATGGAGACCAGCACGTAGCTGTCGATCTCCTCCTCGGGATAGGCCAGGGTCAGCGACAGGCCCCAGCAGCCCTCCAGGAACTCGACAGCGGCGTCCTCGCGCTCCTTGCCGGTCGGCTGGTCGTAGGTCCTGCCCTCGAGCGGAGAGCGGGTCACGGTGGCCAAGGGGGTATCTCGCCCGGGCTCCCTGATCACGGTGTCGGAGATGGAGGTCCCGAGTTCGACGGGGTGATCCGTGGTACGCGCCCGCAAGTCGCGCGCGTACCTGGTGACCGCGTCGAAACTCCAGGACACGCCGTCGGAGCGGGTCACGACGAGGGGCGCGGTTGCCATTAGACCTCCGCTCCGGCCAGGGCTGCCACGGCGTCGCGGTTGCTACGTGCCAGGGCGTCCTCGATCTGCCTGGCGATATCGTCGGCGTCGGCTTGTCCGTTGACGGTGACGGAGACTTGGTTGCTAACCGCGGCGTTGCTGATCGCTGTGCTTGCCCCGGACATTGGCGCCACTGACGGCTCGTAGGTCCCGCCAGATACGAACCCGGTGAGGCCTTGGATGGCGTCCGTAACGGCACCAATCATCCCCGTCAGGCGGTCAAGCTCGCTCGTTAGATACCGCTCGATCAACTCTCCGACTTCCGGCAGGACGACCCCAAAGGCGGACAGGAACTCCTGCGCGGCCGACCACGCGCCGTCGAAAGCGATGACGACAGCGTCGAGCAGATCGATCATGGCCTGCAGCATTTCCAGGGTCGCCTGGCCCTCACGAACGAGAGCTCCCATGATTCCGGCCGCGCCCTCGTGCTTCTCGATGAACTCACCGATCGCGCTGGAACCACCCTGCCACAGCACCACGAGATCCTGGTAGGCAAGCGCGAGCAGCACGATGACGCCAATCACCGCGGCCACAGCCGCAACCCAACCGCCCAACGCGGCCCCGGACACGCCGACGATGGCGGCCAACGACTTGAACGCCTTGATCATGGACAGGATCGCCGACGTGGTCTTGTAGGCGACCACAGCGGACAGCGCGGTAGCCAACGCAGCGGCCGCGACCGCTGCAGCCTCGAACAGGAAGCCGACGGTGGCGATGACGTCGATCCGCTCCTCGAGGGCGACAAGGGCGTCGCGGATGGCGATGATGCCGCCCTCGATCTTCC
>Ga0257124_1001738_pt1 | contig 14620 bp, 7 predicted proteins | sample SI106_150metaG_FD_190154 | JGI IMG/M metagenome (GOLD analysis project Ga0257124, IMG submission 190154) | Marine microbial communities from Saanich Inlet, British Columbia, Canada - SI106_150 | ecosystem: Environmental > Aquatic > Marine > Inlet | place: Canada: British Columbia | collected...
GGAGCAAAGCGACCACTTCTTTTTGTACAAATAAATTGAAAAATTTTTAATCAGTTCAAAATAATCAGAAAATTTAAGCCCAGATAAAGAGGCGATCAACATCAGCCTCTTCAAGAAGTTTGATAAACCGCGCTCCGTAATCAATGGCTTGGTAGAGGTCTTCATATTGTTTGTACCAGTGGCTTACTTTCCTTTGTCTGATTAAGGATTCGCGGGCACCTGCCGAAATGGTCTGGTCCACCACATTTTTAACCAGATCACTTAATATTTTTCGATCCACCAATTCAAAACAATCAATCTCTTCAAGGGCCGAGATATCTCTTTTCTGGAGGTCTTTTTCTATGGCCAGGATGTCTGAGCATTCTTTTGAAAGAGACTCAAATGCCTTCTGATGTTTAACACTGTCCTTCCATCGTTTAAGGAAGACTAAAGCATCAGGGTTGAGTTGAGAATCATTACCCAGACTCATGTCATAGCAAGATTTGAACAACTGGATAATAAAATCCCTTAACCCTGGTGAATCTGAAGTATATCCATAACTGATTTCCAAACGGCTCCATAGAAATGATTCAAGTCCACAGTTTTCAATCAGTTTTAATTTCTCATCCTTGTCAACGGCAGACTCTGTCAGAAGGTTTTCAAGGATATTATCTATCCTTGGATCTGAAGATGCACATACTCCAAGCATTTTTGTCCTTACAGCATTTTGTGTATCATCGGTACTCAGTAACTTTTTCAGATTTTCTCTTCTCTTTGCAACATTAAAGAAGACAGTATGGGCATTTACGATATCTGTAAATTCAATACCTAAGCCAAGTTCATTGAGCCAGATGGCAGACTGATCCGTCCTGAATTCTTCAGATGCCAATTGCACATCCAGCAACCAGTTGTCCAGGTCTGAGGGGGCTTCTCCTTCTTGGTATAGCAGAAACTTTTTATCTGGTTCTTCTCGAAGAATTCTTCGCTTGACCCTGAATTCGTTATTTTTCAGTTCAATTTTTTCAATGTCAGAGACATTGAGCTTTTCATAGTCTTCTCGCAGCTCCTTTTTCGAGTCGTACCAGAAGACTATTCTGTGTTTCTTGAAAACTGTTTTTAATGCTTCTGCTATTTTTGTCATCAACAACCTGCTTTAATAAATTTTACTCTTCATTTAACTTAATCCAGCAACATTTTTCAGGGCTTTCCCAAATTTCGGATAGTTCACCATTACACCATCATCAAGGTCAATCTCTATCTGTTTTGTGGCCAATGGATAAAGGATATCACGTTCATATTCATCCACTTCATCCAGCACCTTTTTGATGTTTTCGATCTCTTTTAAAGCCTTTGCCCTTTCACCCTGGGATGCAGATGTGCTGATACTGATGTTATCAAGATTATCTTGTCTGGCGGTCAATTTAGTTCTGAATTCACGGAGATAATCATTTAGAACAATGGATACCGTATCCGGTTTGTACCGGTGCATATAGATCAAGGCATTGAAGCTACCCTTTGATGATGAAAACATCCAATATATCGGACGTTTTTTGTACATCTTGACATGGTAAGTATAAAAATCTTTGAGGAAAAATTTTCTAATATCTTTGCCAATCGCTTTTTCGATGAACTCAAGGTTTTCCGTGTAATGTTCTTCTCCGAATGTTACTTTTAGGAATTTTTTAAATCGTTCTGCTATGTCATCTGTAAACCAGTCAACATCCATTATTGGGATTACATTATCAACATCTGGTTTAAATGTCGGTTCAAGTATTATTGCAAGATAGTCTTCAATCGTGTCTCCTTGATTGGCGAGAATCAGCCCTGGTTTATCCAAAGAATATCGACCAAACATGCATCCAACAAAATAGGATATAAATTCTTTCATTGTATCTGCAGCAAGCAGAATTTCCTTTTCTTCATCAGTCTTATTTTTGTTATAACGATAATTAGAATTACAGTTTAAGGATATTTCGGAAAGGGAGACATCAGAGTTAAATTCGTTCTGCAATTCATAGGATTTTATAAAAATATGATTCATTTCTTCTTCTAATTGTTGTAATTTGAGAGAAGCTTCGTCCCAATTAGATTTCAAAGACATATATCTCGTTTCTAATTTTTCTTCTATCGGATAGCTTATTGTGATCTTTTGTGCGGGATCTTCTAACTCACTTACCACAGACAGATTGCAACTGAATATTGACGGCGTATTGAAATTCCATGATGTTTCAAAAGAATCCCAATCTTTTTTTGATAATTTGATAGCATTTCTTACTGCATGTTCTACCTTATTTCTTTCTTCAAATGAAATAAAAGGAACTTCTCTAATATTTTTAACTTGAAAATTGACAGTGGGATTACTTATCTTTAATATATTTAAAGAAAGCTTTGTGTTTAGTAATCCCAAAGTGTATTCAATATCCTCATCATTTTTAAAGAATATTGAAGACCCACCAACATCAAATGTTGAATTAGATGGAAGAATTCTAAAACTTGGTTTTGCCGATGTAATGAGACCCCAAGTTATACCCCTTTTGTACCAAAGATATTCAGGAATAATTCTACAAACATGGTCTTTACGATAATGGTTTCTTGCATGTTCTGACCAATCGATAACTTCATCTAAATTTCCATACCATCGTCTGAATTTCCCTCCTTTTGCGTAGAAAAACCATCGCAAACCATTGCCTACACTATCTTTGGATACCTCCCAATGTGTTCTGACAAATTTAGCATTGTTTCCAGTTTTGTTTTGCCCATCCGAAATTGTAACAGATTCAATTGGTGGATAGCTAAAAATTTTTCTTAGAGAGTCACTAACCCAATAAGCAATCGGGCTACCAGGGATTTTTTTAAAATCTACAGTGGAGGCATGAAAGAAATAGTCACTATAATGGTCTTTAACTGCAGCTTTGTTGCGTTTATTTTGAGGGGGGAAATTAATGGGTTTGTCTTTCTTACCTATATCTTCGTAATCGACAAAGCAAAATTTACCCTTTGAAAATGTGTTGCCACTATTCTTCCAAGTAGTTGCTGATGTACCAAAAGCAATACCCATAACCATATTCGCCATGTGGGCTAAATTCTCAATTGAAGTTTTACTCATCAAATGCTCTCTTAATTTTTCATATGATGATAAAAACATCCAACTCTGCATAGTGACCATTGAACAATAACCAAATTTTAAAACCAGCTCCAAACAGCGTTCAATAAACATAGCAAAGAGATCTGATTTCGTGTCAGAATAATTGTCATTTGCCCATTTTGCTAATGATCCATTCATACCTTTTCTTCCCATATATGGTGGATTAGCTATAACTATATGATATTTGGGATTGAGGTAATCAGACTGTTTAAGTACTTTTAAGACTCTTTTATGTATGTTCTGAAGAAACAAATCATCAGAAACCTTTTTTTCGTCCAATAAATGAAAAATATATCTTATATCAGTTACCCTTGGACGGATCAAAGATCCAAAATTATCTGCTTCCTTGAAATCATATAGTAAAGATTGAAAATCCATGGTAAGGAGATCACGATCAACTTTATCCATATAGCGTTTAACTTCATCACTATCAAACGATATGTTTTCAAGAACACAGATATTCGGTTGCACAGCCTTTCTAAAGAAACGACGGTACTTTTCCCTGGCTTTCATGAATAATGCGAATGCTGCTAATTCTCCCGCTCGTTCATCAATCTCAATACCATAAAGGTTGTTTTCAAGAATAAGTTGTGGGATCTTTGGTGCATCATACCCTTCTTCTTCATAGATGGCATAAAGAATCTCAAATGCATACACCAGCATGTGACCGGAACCACAGGCTGGATCACAGATCTTTATTTCTTCAGGAGATTTGATTACAAGAAAGTCAGTTTCTTCCTGCTCCGATTTTATGTAATATTCCATCCTGTCAATGAGCCTGGAACCTGGATTATTCAACATCCACAACCGACCAAGGGAGTTCTCCACCAGATATCGTACAATCCAGTTAGGAGTAAAAAGTTGTGTAGCAGCCGGTATATTCTCCGGTGTCACCTTTTTGTTCTTCTTGAGCCCGGCAAACACCTCATCCTTTTTCTCAGAGATATAGTACTGATACAACCACCCGATCACTTCAACATCAGCACACGATTCATCAGAGAGGGCTTCACGGGTAGCGGTCAGAATTGAACTTTCTGACAACAGATCATCCGGCATCAAAAGTTCTGTGAAGTCTGCAATCTTTTCAAACAGAAACGGCATAATGCTATTGTAGTCGTTACAGACTGACACCAAAAGCATCCGGTATGCTTCCTGCTGTGGTTCAGGACTTGGAATGGTTTCATTCAAAAGTCCAAACACTCTGTCTTTATCAATTCTCAATCCAGCATCAATATGGCCTTGCTTAGCTTCCATCAATATTTCTGGTTGGGAGAATCCTTCAGAAGGTGACACTACACCGATGGTGGTATATCTGTTTACATCCATGAATCTCAATGCACAGAACCTGTTGAACCAGATGTAAGCCACTTTTTCTATTACCTGATCCTTGGAAGTCCGGGATATTTCCTTTTCAAGATCTTTTACGGCCTTTTCATTTTCCCTTCTGGCGGCACTACCAGCATCTAAGACTATGGATAGTTTTGTAGATACCAGTTCTATCAATTGCCTACGTGCATTCTGTGCAAATTGTTTCAGTTGAGAAGTATTCAATTTCTATCTGCTCCGTTAAAATTTTTTGCTGTTCGATTACAGTTATACTTGTATCCGCTTCCCATCATTGATTTCTTTAAGTATGGCTTTTTTCAGTACGGACAAATAGTCTTCTACTTCTGATTCATTTTCGATCCAAGCCTTGGAATAATTCACCTCAATTTTTTTGATCCCAACCATTTCTTTAACTGGTTCTTTTTCTTCCGGCTTTACCTGGTCTTCCTTTATCTTCCCTTTTCCGGTGTCACTGTCCTCAATATTAGTATCATATTCTGGTTTGTCCGGTTTGGAATTTGCCGGTTCAGAAGGTTTAGTTTTAGGGGACTCCGGTTTCGGTCTGCAGAGATAGCTCAATCTACTGAGGATCTTATTATACTCATCATCTTCAAACCGTTGGAGTTCAGCACTGATTACAGCAATTAAAGTCTGATCATTTATTTTCTCAATTTGACTCTCAAAGGGCTTTTTCAATTCATCCTGGTGTTCAGCAGATAGTTTTTTAAAACCCTCCATACCGGTCACTTTATTTAACAGGGCCTTTATCTTGTCAGATGCATCATGCTTGGTTGTTTTAAGCTTCTCATCAACTTTATCGGAAACCGTTTCAACCAGGGATTTGACCTGCTGCATTTTATTGTTCTTATAACAAGTGATGTCTTTGAGGATATCAAGAATCTGATCGGATTCATCTCCATCAGCATAGGAAAGGTTATGTTCCTGACGCTTTAAAAAGCTGACCGCATCATCATATATGGTTTTCAAGGGGCCACTCATGAACCTTTGAATAGGATCTACAACCTCCTCTTTCAGATCCAGCAGGCTTTCTTCAATTTTATGCAGATCTGTTAAGAAGAATGTATAGGGCTTTCCTTTTTGTTCATTGAGTGTTTCAATTATTTTATCCAATTCGGCCAGAAATGGATATTTTTGCTTGTCTGCAACAAGCTGCGATAAGGCATCAATTTTTTCTTTGATGGCTGATGTGGTTTCTTTTCCAAGGGCTTTGGCTTCTGTTGCAGATGTGGGATTGTCAAAGAATTCTTCATAAAATTGTTTCAGACTGCGGATCTGGCCAGCAGTAAAGTCACTTAAGGGTTCAATAACCAGGTTTGCATGACCATGGGTATTCAACAATGCTTTCTCAAGCTGATCGTCTTCCAGGATATTACTGTCGGAATTTAACTCCACCTTTCCTGCTGCACAGAGTTTGGCCAGGATACACAATATGGCCGCATAGTACCAGCCATAGGATTTTTTTTCGAACCGTTCAATCAAGCCTTTGAGAGTGGTCCTGATTCCGTTGGTTTTATTGCCCTTAACAAATGACAGCATTTCCTGTTCTGCTTCGCTCAGCAGGGAGACATCACCTCCAAAAAGACTCCCACCATCCTTCAAGCATTTGGAAACATAGCTCTCAGTATATGTAAAATCCTTGAGCATCTTCAGGTTTGGATAGGTTCTGATAATCAGGTCATGGAATCCCTTTATGATTCTTGCCTGGGGATCTGATCCTCCGATATCAACCAGATTGGCATTGATGAATAATTTTGACTTACCGAGAAAATTTTCAATATGCTGTTTTAGATCATTATACCGTTCCTGATTCTGGAGGGTTTTGTCCGTTAAGATTCTTTTAATGGATTCCTGCTGGGTAAGGGATATATTCTGACGAATGTATTTGTTGGTTCTTTCGTACATCAACAGATCCCGCATCATTCGTTCATCCGGGGGTATGATAACCAGAAGTTCATCTCTCCCAGCTGACTGCATGGTCAAAACTTGTTCATTATCCGCATGCTCGTTAAAAGGACTGATGACATGGATCGTCAACTCATATTCCCTGCCAAAAAGCTTGTCATCCATCTTTCTTGAGAATGGATAATCCTGGCCATTTACGTCATATCGTATCTTTCGTAATTTTATGATGGTGTCGAATACTATTTTATAAAGATGCTCATCAACGGCGGAGGATTCGATATCGGTATTTTTTATTTCTTCTTCAACATCCTTTTCTTCATCTGTGAGGAATTCAAACACCTCACCGTTTCTTTGAATGTATGTCAGTTGCTCCAAAAGATTCAGAGCTTCAGTGAGTTCAGTATTCAATTGGTCCATGTTTTTGTTAAATTCATCAAGCATCAGAACTGAGAGATTTCTTTTTGTCGTCTTGAATTCTTTAATATATTTTACAAGGAACAAGGTCTTGAGCACCTGAACTGCAAACTTATTATCCAGGTGTTTTTCCGCAAGTTGGATAGATCTTTGGATCTGGGCTTTCAGTGCGCTTCTGATCCCTTCAAACATAAGATCGAAGGTGGCAAGCTGTCCTATATCATGATCTGAGATCTGAACCGCTACCTGCTGGAACACCCCAAGCATGGATCTTTCTCCAACAGACCTGTGTTTTCCTTCAAAGGCATTGTGCATGGACAGGTTCTGGATGGCGGTCTGAAACAGGATGAACTGATAGGGGATAAACGGATAGGTATGGATGAAGTGGTCTTGATCCTTGAAATTCCGGTAAAGCTGTGAGCCATCCGCAAAATCAAACAGAGTTTTAAAATTATTTACCTGGTCGTCATACACCCTGGACAATTTGTGAATCCCATCATCATTTTTTTGCAGCAACCGTTTCTGGATAACTTCAGCCACATCCGCACTGGTCAGTTTCATCCTGTTCTCGAACCGGGCCTGAATTTTTGAAAAATCATTGCTCTGCTGCTTATTCATTTCACCGACGACCGTATGCACATCCTCCTGGGCTGTCACAATGACCCAGGCCCGTCCACGACTTTTAGTTGCAAGGCTTTCTGCAATGGTTTGAAGATTGGTCATCAGTTTGACATTATCAGCAACATATTGGCCAACTTCATCGACAAAAAAGTTTAAACGAAAATCTGTTTCCTGCTTTTCAATATAATTGTTAATCTGTTCTGCAAAGTCCTCAATGGACAAACTGTAGTCACTTCGATATTTATCAAGAATGCCTGATACTTCCTGCCCGGTGACTGACCGGTATGCGTCATCAATATGGGATGCAAACCGTTTGGCCCTTATTCTACTCCATTCCCAATCTTTTGAGGATGCTGCTTCGAAGGCACCTTTAAACTTGTCCAGTAGGTTATCCTGATCAAGTTCTCTTTCAAACTGGGCTATATAAGCCTGTTTTCCGTAATATCCGCAGGATTCATCAAAAACTTTAACAAACACTGCCACCAGAGCATCTACCTGAGTTTTACTGATCACATCTGCTTTCTGGTCAATATTGAACAGGATACTTTTTGAAGGAATGCTAACCGCTCTTTTCAAGTCACCTTTGAGGATCTCATTGTCACCACATTTGGGAAGTATGATGTCCAGTACTTTAGCCCCTTCAACCTCACGGTTCTCCATGAGAAGGGCCAGTATCTTTAACAGATGAGACTTACCAGATCCAAAGAAACCGGATATCCATACGCCATTGGCACCGTCATAGTTGTTATACGCATCAAGAAAAGACTCCAGACGCTTTTCAACTTCATTGGTTAAAACATATTCTTCAGCTTCAAGACGGAGGCTTGCGTCGTCATCGGCCTTAATGACACCTTCTATGGATCGGTCAACCGGTTTTTTAAATATGGTTTTCAGAGTCATTTTCAGTTCCTTAAATTAAAGCTCACAATGATATATATTAAATGCTCTATAGTATTTGTCGTCATGCAATCTTCCAAACAGATCCAGTGATGCTCCCGATTCCAGTGAATGAGTATATGCCCCGGGAAAAAACATGACCATGGGATGGTCTTTGGCTGTACTCTGCAAATTATTTAAAACATTATGGGACCGGATATATGGATAAACTTCACCTACACCGGACATAAAAATAACATCATGGGGTTCTTCAGTGATTTTTTTTCCGATTGCAGGTACTAAGGCGGTTTCGATATCCAGAATGGACTGTAGTTCTTCTTTTAATTCTTCTTTTGTCATTTTGGATTCTTCTTCCAGATACCATTCCCAGTCACCGTTTTCTTTCAAGATCTCAACGGATATATCATATAAATTTATCTCCAGAACCTGAACGCCTGTATGTGACAGTTTGTTTTTTAGCTGTTTCTGCATTCGTTCCATTTCAATGGCTTCAGATGGGCGATATGGGCAAATATAAAAAGGGACTTCTTTTCCAAGCCCCTGCATCTTTAGGAATCTTTCACTGCTGATTAGTGCCTGAAGGTGTTTGAATCTTTCTGGTATCGGCTGTGTTTCTGTATCAACGGTCATTTTACCCACTCCTTAAAATCTGTATCTGAGACCGGCAGTACAATATATAATTCGGATTTGTCAGAGACCAATGCCCTGGCAACTCGTTTGGTCAATATTGAAGGTAGTATGATGTTCACCTCTGATGTGATCTCAGATTCCCTGAGTATCCTGAATAAAACCTGTTTAAGTTTCTTCTTTGTTGAGTCTTTGAGTCTTTCCAGTTCTTCATGCCATTCAGCTTTGGTGTCAAAGAAAATAATATAATCCTCTTCAGTGATAGCGTAGTCCATGAGTAAAAACTTTTCTCGAATAACTTCAATAGCAAAATCACGTATAAAGCTATACCGCTTACAAACAGCAATCCATAATATCTGAAGCTGTTCCTGTCTTGAACCGTCTTGAATTATTTTTAGTTGTTCTAAGGAAAGAAGTTTGAGCCGAGACAGTACTTCACGGCATATTTTTTCAAGGGAATTGATGGTCCTGGCCTGAAAAAGATTGGTTTTTAATATTTCTTCCCGGACTTTTGCCCAGTCTTTAAGTTTTATGTATAGATCAGCTGTAGAAACGGCTTCCTGGTAAAGCAATCCCCCAACTGTAAAAGACATTCGATATTTTGGTAATGAACCGTTTTTATTATGTAACTCCATTGCCGGGAATTTTCATTCTCCTTTTGGATATACAATACAGAATTAATTTTTATCAAATTTGACTCAACAACTTGAAATCTGTAGATGATCCTTTCTGAAAAAGACAAAATTGTCAATATCTATTACTTAAATTATCTTGCAGATGAAAGATACTGACCAGACCTTTCTATCAAGGTATGCACTATCAAAACAAACTCGCTAAATAATTGGAGAAAAAATTGACAGATACCCATTCTGAAATTGTGCAGGCTATTATTAAATAATCCGAAGGTTTAATAAAAATTTAATTTTTTGCATTCATTTTTTGAACTAACGGAGCGATCAGCCACCGCAACCCAAAAACAGATGCCACAATACCTAAAAGCATGACAACATACCATGTTGGAAATTTTTCCAGGGCAGCAACAGCATCAATTATTTTCTCCTGGTATTCCCCGGGAATAAACGGGGAAATAAAAATTATTAAAACAGGAAAAAATAACAGCAACATCAAAGCTTCATCTTTCCAAGAAAATTTTGCCTGTTCTTGAGCTTTCGCATCCCAATCAGCCTCAATAGCCTGGCCCTGTTTTGCCATTTCGACAACAACCTCTGCTTTTTTAACAGCGGCCATGGCATAAAGCTTTTCAACTTCTGTGGCAGCTTGTGCTTTAATTGTCTTTCTTTTCTGCCATTCAACAATCGGCTCTTTTATAATACCGAATGCGCCACCAATTGTTTCTTGTATTGCTGTTATCCAGGGAAACATCATGCAGTTCCTTTTCTAATTTTTGGTTTTAACCCAAACCCCATTTTTTAAAACATAAACCTCTTTGATTGCTTTCCATGCCTCCCCCAGGCAGACAAACTCCTCCTTGCACTTTGCCCATGCCCCTGAAACACAAAATTTTTGGAAGGATGTGGTGTGATCAATTGGAAACCCCCCTTCCTTTTTCAACATATGTTTTTATGTACCATTTGATGGCATGCTCTAATCGTTTCTTCTCTGCCGGCAATAATGTCTTTTTGAATTCATAGCGATCCATTTTTTTAATCCCTGCCAATGGATGGGCAAGTCTGATGGCGCTTTTTTTGCCTTTTGCGGTTCCGCCTAAGTCATAATATTTTTGTAGATATTTTTTTGCTGAAACCAGATCACCATATTTCAAGGCTTGCCGGTAATAATAAAATGCATTCCCTTTTTTTGTCGGTTTCCCTCCACCAGACTCAAACCCGTTCTTTTCTTTCCATGTAAAAACAAGTTTGCGTGTATCATAATAGGCCTGTACTCCGGGCTCTGTTGTGTATGTGATAAGATTCAAAAGGTCACTGAGGAAATGTTCGGCCATGTCCTTTCCACGGCCAGGCCGCCCCATGGCTTTCCTATAAAAGATATCAAGTTTGAATGTCTTTAAGATATTCTCCACTTTGTCGCGAATCGGCTTAGGTGATGTTGCATCCGGATACGTTGAAGATCCGGTCAAGGTTTCAAATAACATCTTCACATCCGGTCTAATGCTGCTAACTGTTTTATTAAGAACAGCCTTTGGAATATCCATTAATTGTTCTTGAATTGTTGATTTGCCTTGCATCAAGTCCTTAATATCAGAAGGAAGGTCTTCTTTTGCAAACCATGACAAGGCATCTGATAGAGCCCCTTGAAACTTCAATGTAATGATGGAACCATCTTCCCGTCTGCCAAGTATCAGGTGCATCTGTCGCCTTTTTTCCGGCCCCAGTTCTTCCAGTTCATCCGGGAACATAAGGGTGTTGAATATCATAACAGCCCCGGCAAGCATGGAGGCTTTAGCCACAAAAACAACCCCGCGCCGGGCAAAGGTAAAACTTAATCGGTTGGTGGTTTCCCCTTCATATTTAAGATTTTTCATGAGATAAACATACCGGGGGGCATTGATTTCCATCCAGGAATAGAACGGAATCATCCTTCTCCGGATAAATTCCCCATGCCGGGAAATATTTCCATAATCACCCAGGAGTTCTCTTGCAAGTTTGGCCGCGGCTTCTATTGTTTTCCCCTGGTCAACAAGATTATTGATATCATCGATCTTACTGACTCCATAAATGCTTATCCCGGATTCAAGTTGTTTTTTAAACCATCGAAAAGCTGCCAGCCGGAGAATATTTTCCCTTGTCTGTGAAGCATTTTTAACGTGCTTCCAATATGATGCCGCAAGTCCTAACTTTTCTTCTGTGAGGATATCTTTTACAAAAGTATTAGTTGTCATTATCTTCATGGTGTCGGTTACTTCCTGAACAGCGAAACCGCTGCCTATAACACCATATTTCTGGGCCTCTTCCAGTTCGATTTTTAATTGCGGATTTAATTTTTTATACCGGGACCAATTGATCAGATCACCAAGGGATTTCTTTAAAGCATTTGGGTTTGCAATCTCAGGTCGATAAGCAAGAACAATATCCAAATCGCCTGACATATTATTGATGTTATATTTAAGGGCCGAGAATGGATTCAAAAGGATATACTGTTTCCATGCGGCCATGGCTACTTCCGAAGTTCTTGCTAACCGTCCCTCTGTATTATGCGGCTTCAGATTATCCATGGTATCGGCCAATCCTTCGGGTAAAATCCAAATAGGAGGATTGCCCCTGGCCAGAACTTTTCTGACATCTTTATCTTCCAGGGTCTTTTCTCCTGCCAAAACATTTTGAAGCACCTGATCAGTGATGGAATTCACAAAGAAGGCACCCTTCTTCGGGTCTGGCTTCCATTCCTTATATCCTTTTGGGATAATTTGTTTCCAGGTTTTAAAACTCTTTCCAAGGACTTCTTTCACAACCCGGTCACGGCCTTTGATCCCTTTGTAAATCATGGCCGCATACATAGAGCCTTGATGCTGTTTTTCAAGAAGATGAGATAAAAAAGGAAACAATCTGGGGTGATTGATAGCCAACCCTGCTCTTGGATTGTCGTCAACCGCTTCCATCCAGGCTTCTTTGTTTATTTTACGTTCTTGGCCTGCTATCAAAATAGCATCAACAACATCCTGGAATTCACTATCATAGGTTATTTCACCTGTTTTTACTGCCTGGACAAGATTAGAAAAACCCATGGCTATTTTTATTACATGAGGCTTTGCCGGGTCTTCAAAATTGAAATTATTTTTTGTCTGCAGGGCAACCCATTTATCATAGATCGCCTTATTTTCCGCTTTGGCTTGCTGTTTTAAATCCCTGAGAATATCATTTTCTTTTTTAATCTGAGCCAGGTTTTTTGCCGTTTCTATCAAAGCCATTTGTTGTGATGTGGCAATGTACTCTGCTTCCATGTATTCGGTATTATATTCTAAGGGGGACCCTTTACGGGCTGTCATCCATGGCCGCCATTTGGTTCTGATTTCACTGGATGACGTGCCCATGCCTTTATGATGTTCTGCCGCCTTTTCATTCCAGTACAAAAGAATTTGATGGTGGAAATAATCACCAGATTTCAAGATTTCCTTTTTCATGACTCCGTATTTAACCAGATCTCGGGCAAGACCTTTGTGAAATTTACGGCGATCTTCAATGGCCTTGGCCACTGTTTTATTTTTCCTGTTAATGTTTTGAATTTTTTTATGGGATTCAATCACCTGGTCCATACTTTCAAATCCCCATGGCAGGTTATAATCTGTCCTGAGCCCATCATTAATAGACCGGACCTCATCCCCTAAAATCAGCTCCATGGCAAACATATCGTACTCCCGCTTGTCAAGATTATTCAGCATTCCAGACATTTTCCTTGCAGCTTTATCCTGGACAATATTGGAAATATCCTGGTGCCTTCGCAAAATTTCTCTGGCGGATGATCGCTGTTTGCCAGGTTCCATTCTGGTAAGCTCTGGGAAATGATCCATTTCCATTTTCATATCTGTTTTGAAATTACGAAATTTTTCAAGCAGGGTGGACTTTTTAATACCACGGCCTTTCTGCATAGCCTTAGCAACACTCTTTGGTAAAATGTCCTTGAATTGATCAGATTCGTATCCGGCACCTTTTTTGTTAAATCGGGCCGTTATTTTGGAAACTTTTGATCCAGGTTCCTTATTGAAATCATCAGATGTTTGTAATTTGCTTTTTTTTGATTCTCCCTGAAGGCCCTCTCTCTTAAAAATCTTTCCAGACTCCACTTCCCTTGCCAGCTTAGTGGCAGACATTCTGCCTATATGAAGAAGACCATCCAAAAAATCAGCTATCTTTTGCAGCACCCGGCCAAAGGCTGTCCCTCGGAACTGCTCTCTTTCAGCCAGGAACTGAGAGATCAAATTTGCTTCATTTTCTTCTTTTGCAATGATTTTGTCAGCGTGTTTGCTGAATTTAAAATTGAGTCTGCCTTTTTTGTTGAATGAGTTTAGCTTGCCGTTAAGCACCATGCGGTCTGACTCGGTAATCATGCCCAGATTGGTCAGGACATGATAGGTTTCATGGTTTAAAGTTTTCTTGTCGGCATAATCCTGATTCAAGGTGATGGTGTCGCCAACGGTTGTGCCAAGGATAATGCCATTTTCGTCCATCCTGCCAGATTCTATGGCGTATTGGGTAACTCCCTCGGACATTTGAGTGGCGTTTAAAATATGCACTCCATGACCGTTTTTAAGACGGATTGAAATACTATTGTCAGGGGATATGAAAACGTCCTGGCCTTTGAAAACGGATTGGATATCCTTTAGGGTTACACCTTGACCGGGGGTTTGGTCGGATTGGAATTTTGGGATTACTTGCTGTTGAGAAATTTGACCAGCCTGTCCCTGGTATCTTTCCTCTGACTCGGGGTTGATACCCTCCCGTACTTGAGATAAGAGTACATCCAAGTCCTCAAAAAATGCCTGTCTACTTTCTTCGGGGAGTCGGTCTGCAAGCTGTCGGATTTCTTTTCCATATTTATTCGCTCCTTCTATTGTCAGCGGGGCCTCTGCTGCCATCACAGTAGCGGTAGATTGCGGTTAACCCCAATTTTTAGACCACTAGCTTAAGTGGAATTTGCGTCCTGAAAATGGTAAGAAAGGACGTATGAAAATGACACGTAAAAGAAGACAGTTTTCTGACAAATTTAAGGCCA